>Ga0265300_10000029_pt1 | contig 193938 bp, 121 predicted proteins | sample AusTroGonzalo_MG_FD_193482 | JGI IMG/M metagenome (GOLD analysis project Ga0265300, IMG submission 193482) | Bovine rumen microbial communities from tropical cattle in Woodstock, Queensland, Australia - Gonzalo_03 | ecosystem: Host-associated > Mammals > Digestive system > Stomach > Rumen ... | reverse complement strand
TGACGTTGGCAGACATCCCCTCCCAGACGATCTGTACAGGAGAACAGGCGACGTTGGCTGCGTCGGTAACGTCACACGACGGACCGACATTGTCATACCAGTGGAGCACCAACGAGACGACATCTTCGATCACGGTGCACCCGACAACGACGACAGAATACACAGTGACTGTGACCTCGTCGTACGATGCAAGCTGTTTTGTGACGGCGAGCAAGAGTGTGACGGTGAATGTGAATGTGCCGACGTTGACGTTGGCAGACATCCCCTCCCAGACGATCTGTACAGGAGAACAGGCGACGTTGGCTGCGTCGGTAACGTCACACGACGGACCGACATTGTCATACCAGTGGAGCACCAACGAGACGACATCTTCGATCACTGTGCACCCGACAACGACGACGGAATACACGGTGACGGTAACCTCGTCGTACGATGCAAGCTGTTTTGTGACGGCGAGCAAGAGCGTGACGGTGAATGTGAATGTGCCGACGTTGACGTTGGCAGACATCCCCTCCCAGACGATTTGTACAGGAGGACAGGCGACATTGGCTGCGTCAGTAACGTCACACGATGGACCGACATTGTCATACCAGTGGAGCACCAACGAGACGACATCTTCGATCACGGTGCACCCGACAACGACGACGGAATACACGGTGACGGTGACCTCGTCGTACGATGCAAGCTGTTTTGTGACGGCGAGCAAGAGTGTGACGGTGAATGTGAATGTGCCGACGTTGACGTTGGCAGACATCCCCTCCCAGACGATTTGTACAGGAGAACAGGCGACATTGGCTGCGTCGGTAACGTCACACGACGGACCGACATTGTCATACCAGTGGAGCACCAACGAGACGACATCTTCGATCACTGTGCACCCGACAACGACGACGGAATACACGGTGACGGTAACCTCGTCGTACGATGCAAGTTGTTTTGTGACGGCGAGCAAGAGTGTGACGGTTACGGTGAACACGCCCAGCGTGACAGTCACCGCATCTGATTTTACGGTGTGTAATGGAGACCCCATCCAATTGACGGCAAACACTACAGGTGAGCCGGTAGGAACTGTCACCTACTCATGGAGCGGAGAAGGCTTCGGTCCGACACAGGCTAACAGTAACCCGAACGTCACGGTTGTTGACCAAGCGACATCCGCATACAACGGCCGCCAATATACCGTTACGGCCACCGCCACACAGACCCTGAACAGTGTCGAATGTTCGGCTACCTCTAATGCTACTGTCACGGTTACGGTGAACACGCCGAGCGTTTCAGTAACGGTCATGCCCGACACAGTCTTATGTGAGTTCGGGACGATTAAGCTGAGAGCATCGGCGACGGGCGATGCAAACACAATTACCTATTCTTGGAGCGGACCGTCAAATTATTCCTCTGATTCTCAGAACCCAATCGTGACATCTTATGCAACGGAAGCCAACGAGGGTAATTATATTGTGACAGCAACGGCTACCAAGACCGTTAATGATGTAGAATGTACGGTCACAGATGAGAATCGTGTCAGGGTTGCTGTGGATACGGCTCCCAACATTGTCATCACAGGTGAAACTCCGATATGTCGTGGTGAAACTACGCGGCTTACCGCTTCCGGTGCCAGTGTTTATTATTGGCAAGAGGCTGGACATGGAATTAGCGAGTCTGAATATGTTGATGTCACTCCTGCACAGACGACCACATATTCAGTGTTTGGTACATCGAACGGTACGGACGATAACACCTGTTCCGCTGTTTCAAACTTTGAGGTGGTGGTAAAACAGCCTACTGTTTCAGTTACCGAAGTCACTAAATGCGACCAATATGAATGGCACGATTCTATTTATACGGAGACGCCTGAATCTAATCCGGAATACCATACAACCAACGCGGAGGGTTGCGATAGTACCGCCATCCTTCATCTAACGATATATCATTCTACCGTTACGGAATTCTATGACACCATCTGTTTTGGTGAGCACTATAATGCTCATGGATTTGATATTGAAAACTATTCACCGTCTGAGCCAGAATTGGAGATTACAGACCATTTTACTACTGTTCATGGCTGTGATAGTGCTGTGACACTCTATCTGACGATCAATCCGACCTACGAAGTGACCGTGAGAGATACGATTTGTTCGAACGAATTGCCGAAGTTGTGGAATGAAGTGGAGTTCGCGGGAGCAGGAAGCGACACGGTTACCCTGCGAACGGTGGACGGATGCGACTCTGTTGTGATCATGATTTTGGTGGTTAACCCGGAACCGGACTTCATGGTTTCGGGAACAAGCCCTATTTGTAGTGGCGAGAGCACGACTCTCGAAGCTGGATATCTTGAGCATACTCAATATGTGTGGAGTAATGGCGATGACACTCGAAGCACTACAGTTACCCCCAATACCGTGAATACCATCCTTTACACCGTTACTGCCACAACCACTTACGATGGCGGGAAAACTTGTTCAAAGGAGGTCTCCTATCCGGTGACAGTGAACCCGAATCCGTCGATGGAGCTTTCAGGTAATGGCAACATCTGTAGTGGCGGTAATGTTGGCTATACCATAGAGAACCCCAATCCCAACACCTCTTATGTGTGGAGCTCAGATGAGAATGGCCACAACGTCATTGAAACAGAACCTCAGTTTACCATCTCGTTGACTACCTTGTCGCAGTTGGATACCGTTTTTTATGTCACAGCGACGGACACCTTTGAAGGAGGTTACACCTGCTCAATCCATTCGGAAGTTCCTGTTACGGTTTATCCGTTGCCGGTTCTCACATTCGTGGGTCCTGATACTATTTGTAGAGGCGAAACGGCAACCATTTCTGTCTCTGGCGCGGATGAGTATATGTGGGCTATTGGCTCATTCGATGATTATATTACAGATGATCCTGTAGAAAGCACGATGTATATTGTTCAAGGTAGAACAAATTACGATTACGAACATGATATTTGGTGTGAAACCACGGATACTTTCCATTTGACGGTGAACCCGACCGACACAACGGAACTGCCGGAAACGATCTGTTACGGCGTCCGTTATCAAGAACATGGTTTGGACACGTTGCCGGTTCGTCCTACAACAGTGGCCGCCAACGAGCCGTTTGTTGTCAACCTCACCAATACATTCACCAACCACTACGGTTGCGACAGTGTCGTGAAAGTGGCGCTGACTGTGAACCCGACCGACACGACGGAGTTGCCGGAAACAATCTGCTACGGCGTCCGTTATCAGGCCCATGGTTTGGACACGTTGCCGGTTCGTCCTACAACAGTGGCCGCCAACGAGCCGTTTGTTGTCAACCTCACCAATACGTTCACCAACCACTACGGTTGCGACAGTGTCGTGAAAGTGGCGCTGACAGTGAACCCGACTGACACGACAGAGCTTCCGGAAACGATCTGCTACGGCGTCCGTTATCAGGCCCATGGTTTGGACACGTTGCCGGTTCGTCCTACAACGATGGCTGCCAACGAGCCGTTTGTGGTCAACCTCACCAATACGTTCACCAACCATTACGGTTGTGACAGCGTCGTGAAAGTGGCGTTGACGGTGAACCCAACTGACACGACAGAGCTTCCGGAAACAATCTGCTACGGCGTCCGTTATCAGGCCCATGGTTTGGACACGTTGCCGGTGCGTCCTACAACGATGGCTGCCAACGAGCCGTTTGTGGTCAACCTCACCAATACGTTCACCAACCATTACGGTTGTGACAGCGTCGTGAAAGTGGCGCTGACGGTGAACCCGACCGACACTGTGAATTTGTTGGATACGATTTGTTCCGGTAACCGTTATCAGGAGCATGGTTTGGACACCTTGCCGCTTCGTCCTACAACGGTGGCCGCCAACGAGCTTTTCGTCGTAAACCTCACCCACACGTTTACCAACCACGACGGTTGCGACAGTGTCGTGAATGTGGCATTGACGGTACTTCCTAAGGTAATCGTCACTCCTCAGAACGACACGGCATGTCCTCTTGCGGGAGTCGAAACATTGACTGCGCAAATCGTCAACGTGAAGATGGATGATCATTTGGTGCGCTGGCGTTATCGTCAGGGGGTCACCACTCACCATAATGTGGTGACGGCTGACCATGCTTACGATAACTTCGAAGCCTCCATCCCGTTCACGTGCGATACGAATATGCTCTATTCCGTGGTGTATGAGGATGCTTACTGCCGCGATTCCGCAACAGCACGCGTGGTGGTTTACGACACGACTAAACCGAAGATCACGGGTACGCTGTCCGACATAGTCGTGACAGGTTGCACGGCTGGTGATATTCCCGCCGCTTACTCCACCGCCGCTGCATTGAATGCGGTGGACGGCATTACCATCAGCGACAACTGCACTCCGTTGGCTCAATTGAAGCTGACCTATAATGATGCAACAATCTCCTCCACTTGTAGCCTTGTGGTGAAGAGAACCTATACGATTACAGACACTTGCGGAAAATGGAGCTCCATTTCGCAGAATATTGTCATGCATATTCCCGACACCTTCTCCATCAGCAACGTGAAGGCGGATTCCACAGTGCACTGTGTGGACCAGGCCACGGCTCCCACGAATCGACTTCCTGTTGTGAAGAACGGGTGCGGTGAAGTGTTGTCTCCTGTTGGGAACCCGCAAGTGGTGGTAGACACTAACCATTGTGCCGGTACCGTCACTTATACATATACCTATAAAAACTGTGCCGAAGCAGACACTCAATGGACCTTCACCTATAATGTTGTGTTGCCTGAGTTGAGTCTGCCTACCAATGGTTCCCGCCAAGTCACCTGTTTGGTGGATGTGGTGCGTCCTACTGCGCCTTCGCTCAACGACGAGTGCGGTAGACCCATTCCGTCAGTCTGCATCGACAGCACAGGAGTGCTTTATCCTAACGGTACAGGTTCGGTGACGTATAGCTACCAGTACACCGATTGTGCTGGCCATAGTGGTATTTGGCAATATGTGTTCACCATCTCCCCAGATGAGTTTAATCCGGCCTCAAACGACACTGCATACGTCCATTGTATTTCAGAAATCCATGATACGATGGCTGTGATTACCAACTGCGGCGACACCATCGACTTGACTCACGGTGTGAACACCAGCACGTTGGTGGACGGTTGCGGCGATTCCACGTTCGTGTATCATTACACGGTTAACAATGTGGAATACACTTGGAGCTATACCTATCGTGTGACTCCTTTGGACTTTGTCATTTCTGCACAAAATGGTCGTGACACGGTGCATTGTCCTTCCGATGTGCATGTGCCCACTTTGCCGACTGTCACCGACAAGTGCGGTCGCGTGTTGCAGCCTACTGGTCCTGAGATTTCCGGTTCCCCGGCTTGTGAGGGCGAGGTGGTTTATAAGTACACCTACACCGATTGTGCTAATCATTCACACGACTGGTTCTTTACATACGTTATTGAATTGCCTACACTGGATGTTCCTGCCAATGGTGCGGCTGAGGTGGCATGCGTTGGTGCGGCCGTTGATCCCAAACCGGATACGCTGAAGGACGTTTGCTTAAGAGATGTTTACCCTGTAGCGAATTCCGGCAATCCAGTGGTCGCCATGAATCCCAACGGTCATGGTACTGTGACCTACAGTTACACATACACTGATTGCGCTAACAACACCAAGCAGTGGCAATTCGTCTATACGATTACGCCTGATGACTTTAATCCTGTGGCCGACAAAGACACTACGGTTCATTGTCAGAGCGATGTCGAGCTTGAGCCTGCCACACCGACCATTATCGTCTGTAACAATCCTATCACCTTGACTCAGGATTCTGTGGTGAACTACAATGAGGGTTGCGGCAAGACGGTATTCTATTATTCCTACAAGGTCAATGACACTACCTACACTTGGAAATACACCTGGCATCTCTCACCTGACGACTTCACCTTGCCGGCAGCCAAGGATTCCACGGTGAACTGCGTGGCCCAGGCCAAGGCAGCTGCCATCGCGTTGCCGACGGTGAAAGACGCTTGCCAGAAAGTGCTCACGCCGGGTACGCTTACTATCGACAGCACTGGCTATGACGGTTGCGAAGGCGACTTGGTCTTCAACTATCCATATACCGATTGCGCTGGTCATACGCAGATTTGGCAGTTTACCTACCACATTCAATTGCCGACCCAGTTTGATCCGTTCCCGGCTGACGGAGGCACTACCAAGCCTTGTCTTGCAGATGTGAGACGCCCGGTTCCGCCGACGGTGCATGATGTGTGCGGCAATGAGATTGAGCCGACCTATAATGCCAGCGTGGACAGTGTCGCACATGTGAATTTGGACGGTTCCGGAACGGTGTTGTTCAAGTTCCACTATTCCGATTGTGCGGGTAACGATACTGTTTGGAAATATCTCTACACTTTGATTCCCGGTGAGTTTGATCCTACCGATAACGATACCGTGTATGTCCATTGTGTCAGTGAGATCGAATATCCTGTACTTCCGCTCATCACCAACTGCGGTGACACCATTGAGTTGTCGGAAGGTGTGAACACCAGCACGTTGTCAGGCGGATGCGGCGATTCTACGTTTGTGTTCAACTATACGGTCAACAACGTTAATTATTCATGGAAATACACTTACGTAGTGACGCCTGAACCGTTTGAGCTTCCTGCCAATGTGGTGACTCGCGTGCAGTGCATCGCCGATGTGACACGCCCGACACCGCCGGCAGTGAGCAACAGTTGCAGCGTTGCCATTATTCCGGTGATGACCGTTCAGGACAGCACGACCCATGGTTGTGCCGACACGGTGATCTATGCCTTTACCTATCAGGATTGCATGCCTGCGCACACCAAGACCTGGACCTATACCTACTTGGTGAAAGATACCATCAAGCCCTCCTTCACGGCACCGGCAGACGCAATGCTTTGCCGTCAGCTGAACAACAGCTGTGAAATAGACACCAACACGTTGGGAGGTCCTAGAAATCTTTCTGACAATTGCACCGCGGTCAATGACTTGAGTGTGACTTACAGCGATGTGATGACGTACCACATCACCACCCAGGATACGTTGCTCAGAACATGGACCGTTTCCGACAACTGCAACGATTCTGTATGGGTGCAGCGGATTCTTATCAATCCGGTGGTCTATGCCAGCATCAACAGTTCGATTTGCCATGGCGGTTACATGTCCTTTGGCGGTGAAATCTTGACAGAGGCAGGCACCTATCGGGACACTGTGAGCTCCGCAATGGGTTGCGACAGTATCACCACGCTGACGCTCACCATGGAGGATTATACCAAGGTGAATATTGCCGCTTCGATCTGCCATGGCGGTAGCATCGATTTCGGTGGAAAAACCCTCACCGAGGCGAATGTCTATTATGACACGGTACCTTCATCACAAGGTTGCGACAGCATCACCATCTTGACGCTCAGCATCGAGGATTACATCCGCGATACTATCAGTGTGAATCTCTGTCACGGCGGCGAATATCAGTTCGGTGAAAATGTGCTGACAGTTGCCGGCACGTATGCCGACACCACGAAGACCGCATTGCAATGCGACAGCATTACGGTGCTGCATCTCACCATTGAGGACGAAATCCGCGACACGATCAACCGCAGCATCTGTCAAGGTGGATCCTGTTCGTTCGGCGGAAAGGTGTACCAGACGGCAGGTTTCTATGCTGACACCACGCAGAATGCGGCAGGTTGCGATAGCATCACCGTGTTGCATCTCAGTGTTGAGGACTACATTACGGCTGTTCTTAACGAGTCGATCTGCCATGGCGGCAGCTACACGTTAGGCATTAATACGCTGACGACAAGTGGCACCTATTACGACACCACGCAGACCGCGCAAGGTTGCGACAGCGTGACTATCCTGCATCTTACTGTTGAGGATTACATCCGCGACACTATCAGCGTAAGCATTTGTCACGGCGGTGAATATCAATTCGGTGAAAATGTCTTGTCGGCTGCCGGTACGTATGCCGACACTACGAAGACCGCATTACTTTGCGACAGCATCACCGTGTTGCATCTCACCATCGAGGATTACATCCGCGATACCATCAGCCGCAGCATCTGTCAAGGCGGATACTACACGTTCGGCGGAAATACATTGACTGTTTCCGGAACCTATTCCGACACCACGCAGAATGCGGCAGGTTGCGACAGCATCACCGTGTTGCATCTCAGTGTTGAGGACTACATTACGGCTGTTCTTAACGAGTCGATCTGCCATGGCGGCAGCTACACGTTAGGCATTAATACGCTGACGACAAGTGGCACCTATTACGACACCACGCAGACCGCGCAAGGTTGCGACAGCGTGACTATCCTGCATCTTACTGTTGAGGATTACATCCGCGACACTATCAGCGTAAGCATTTGTCACGGCGGTGAATATCAATTCGGTGAAAATGTCTTGTCGGCTGCCGGTACGTATGCCGACACTACGAAGACCGCATTACTTTGCGACAGCATCACCGTGTTGCATCTCACCATCGAGGATTACATCCGCGATACCATCAGCCGCAGCATTTGCCAAGGTGGATACTACACGTTCGGCGGAAATACATTGACTGTTTCCGGAACCTATTCCGACACCACGCAGAATGCGGCAGGTTGCGATAGCATCACCGTGCTGAATCTCAGTGTGGAGGACTACATTACGGCTGTTCTTAACGAGTCGATCTGTCATGGCGGCAGCTACATGTTAGGCATTAAGACGCTGACGACAGCAGGTACCTATTACGACACCACGCAGACTGCGCAAGGTTGCGACAGCGTGACTATCCTGCATCTTATTGTTGAGGATTACATCCGCGACACTATCAGCGTAAGCATTTGTCATGGAGGTGATTATCCGTTCGGTGATCATGTGTTGACGGCAGCCGGTACGTATGCCGACACTACGAAGACCGCATTACTTTGCGACAGCATCACCGTGTTGCATCTCACCATCGAGGATTACATCCGCGATACCATCAGCCGCAGCATCTGTCAAGGCGGATACTACGCGTTCGGCGGAAAGACAATGACTGTTTCCGGAACCTATTCCGACACCACGCAGACCGCACAGGGTTGCGACAGCATCACCGTGCTGAATCTCAGTGTGGAGGACTACATTACGGCTGTTCTTAACGAGTCGATCTGTCATGGCGGCAGCTACATGTTAGGCATTAAGACGCTGACGACAGCAGGTACCTATTACGACACCACGCAGACTGCGCAAGGTTGCGACAGCGTGACCATCCTGCATCTCAGCATCGAGGATTACATCCGCGACACCATCAGCAACAGCATTTGTTACGGCGGATCGTATGCGTTTGGCGGAAAGATGTATCAGACGGAGGGTTACTACAGCGACACCACGCAGACTGCGCAGGGCTGTGATAGCATCACCGTGCTGCATTTGACCGTGGAGGATGTCATCACCAGAGAAGCTTACGAGACCATCTGCCAGAACCAGTTGCCTTACACATGGCGAGACACGATATTCTTGGCAAATACGGAGAGCGGCAATTATGAGTTCCATAGAGTTACGGCTCAGGGTTGCGACAGTATCATGACGTTGCATCTGACGGTGAACCCGAGCAAAACAAGTAATGTCTACCTAACCATTTGCCAGAACGAACTGCCTTACACATGGGGCACTGACACGATTTTCCCGGCGGGTACATCCTCGGGCAACTTCGAGTTCCACAAACAAACCTCTCTCGGTTGCGACAGCATTGTGACCTTGCACTTGACGGTGAACCCGATCTATCAAGTTACCGATGATTCCACCATCTGCGCCAATAAGCTGCCGATTGACTGGAACGGTGTGCGATTTACCGAAGCGGGCACGCAGGATGTGACGCTGCAGGCGGTCAACGGTTGTGACAGTGTCGTGACGATGACTTTGACGGTGAATCCGGTCTATCAAGTTACGGATGACTCCACCGTGTGTGCCAACAAGCTGCCGATTGTATGGAACGGTGTGCAATTTAATGAAGCTGGTACGCAGGATGTGACGTTGCAGACCGCCAAGGGCTGTGACAGTGTGGTGACGATGACTCTGACGGTGAATCCGGTCTATCAAGTTACCGATGATTCCACCGTCTGCGTCAACGAACTGCCGATTGACTGGAACGGTGTGCGATTTACCGAAGCTGGTACGAAGAATGTGACGCTGACTTCGGTCAACGGTTGTGACAGCGTGGTGACGATGACCTTGACGGTGAATCCTGTTACCGACAGTGTCATCAAGGTGATCTCTTACGAGCCTTACACGTGGCATGGCGTCACCTACACGGAGACGCCGACCGAGTTCCCGACCTACACGATTGAGGGCGGTAACCAGTTCGGCTGTGATTCCATTGTCAAACTGGATTTGACGGTGATTCTGAAGACATACGGCGACACCGTTGCTGTGGAGTGCGACAGTTTTACGTGGCACGATTCCACTTACACGGTGACCCCCGCCACTGACCCGACATATACGATGGTGGGCGCCAATCAATATGGCAACGACTCCATCGTGACCCTCCATCTGACCATCAACCATAAGAGCTATGGTGACACGATTGCTACGGGTTGCTATGAATTTACTTGGCATGGCGTTACCTACACGGAGACACCTACAGAACTGCCCACCTACACTATGGAAGGCGCTAATGTCCATCACTGCGACTCCATCGTGCGGTTGCATCTGACAATCTTAAAACCGGAGAATCACTCTGACACGGTTAAGAAATGTGACGGTCAGCCATATACGTGGCCGCGGAATGGCGTGACATACGACCATAGTACATACGAAATTTTCCCGCATTACGACGAAGAGACTGGATGTACGCACTATGACACGCTGCATCTCACGATAGGAAAGTCGAGCGACGTCACCCTCGATACGTTTGCTTGTCGTTCCTATCAATGGGGTGACGAGCTCTTAATCGAGAGCGGTGTCTATACGAAGACGTTTACCAATGCGAGCGGCTGCGACAGTATTGTCCACCTCGACTTGACTATCACGGGTGGTACCGAGGAAATTTACGAGTATGATACGGTCACTGTTGCTCAGATTCAGGCGGGTACGGTGATATGGCGTGGCGATACCATCAGAGAGCCCGGTTTCCATACCGATACGGCCTATGCTGCTCCTGGCTCTTATCAGTGCGATACGATCTTCCACATGATTATCACGGTGTTGTGTCCTGATTTCCGGGCCCACTCCATTCCTATCGCCAATGTTTGTGGTAATGACGGAGTAATCATCGTCGTGGTGGATCATCCTGCTGATTCCATGAAGAATGTTGACTACGGTATAAACATGCAGGGCAATATTACATGGCAATCGGATTCCATTTTCACGAATGTGCCTTCAGGTTTCCGCGCGATCATTGTTCGTGACACGACGTACCAATGCTTCACCATGGCGAATGTGGTGGTGCCAGCTCCTACTCGGCGTTCGATGACTTGTCCGCCGCCGGTCAACATCATGATGGAGTATGGCGATCCGCTGCCGTATTATATCTCGCCGGAGACTCTCGGCACGCCTGAGTTGACCGGTTGGCGTATGCAGTTTACGGAGATTACCAACAATATTCCGGAAGGCTACCTCTTCCCCGAAGGAACCACGACCATCCAATGGGTGGCTGATGACACGTTATCCTCATGCGAGCCGGATACTTGCGAGCAGGTGGTGAACATCACCTTCCCGGGCTGTCCTGACGCGGTTGACTGCCACGGATACAACTACTCCAGCGTCCGTATCGACAACTACTGTTGGACAAAGATCAACTTGAGATCCGAATACTATCAGAATGCTGACGGCTCTTGCGGCGATTCGATTCCGTGCGTGTATGAGTACAGCAGTCCGTTGCACCCGAACGCGGCAGCGAATGTGGATGCCTTCGGCAGACTCTACTGCTTCGAGGCAGCCATCGGTGACAGCACAATCAACGAGTACGGCCATATCCAAGGTATATGCCCGGCGGGTTGGTATCTGCCGACTCCGGAGCAATATCTCCAGTTGAACGGCCACGGCGCTTACTCACTGAAGTCGCCGCTCTACTGGACCGACGGCGGTGGTGATAACAGCACTGGATTCTCATGGCTGCCCGCTGGTTATTGGAACGGAGTGGCACAGCGCTTCGAGGGACTGTTGTCCGAAGGCTACTTCTGGGCTGCAGAGGTGGTGAACGGTGAGATCAGACCTTCTACCATCCTGTTGCACCACGATTGTGAAACCATCCATGAAACGGATACCTACCAGGGAATGGGTTACAGTGTCCGTTGTATCAAGGAAAGAGAGTAGGAACTTGATGTCCAAATTGAATAGAACTCCATTGAAGGAGAGACCCTTCCCTGATTATACCCGGAAGGAAGAGCTGTTGAATATGTGGAGTCACATCTTCGGCGCGGTGTGTGCCGTGGTCATGATGTGGATAGTGGTGCGCCTCACATGGGGCAATCCACTGGCCATGATTTCCTGTGTGGTTTATGTCACTACCGTGCTGGTGATGCTGGTGGTGTCGGCTGTCTACCACGGATTGCCCAAGGGAATGCCCAAGCAGGTGATGCGGGTGGTGGACCACTGCGACATCTTCTTCACGATAGCCGGAACCTACACGCCCATCACGCTGTTAGGCATCTGTCCGATCAATCCTGTAATGGGTTGGACCATCTTCGCAATAGAGTGGGTGCTCGCCATCGTGGGCGCCACGCTCAACGCCATAGACCTGAAAAGATTCTCCAAATTCTCCATGGCCTGCTATTTAGGCATGGGGTGGTGCGTGGTCATCAGTCTGAAACCAGCCCTCCAAGCTTTGACATGGCCGGGTTTCCTGTTGGTCTTGGCTGGCGGGGTGGCCTATACGATAGGTGCTGTGCTTTACCAAATCGGCAAGAAAAAACGCTACCGCCATTTCGTCTTCCATATTTTCGTGGTCATTGCAGTGGTGGTACAGTTCATTGGATTTGTTAAATATTTGATATGATTTGATATTATTCCCCAGCGAATATTTCATCTGTTGGGGAATATTATAAAATATGTACATTTGCCGTTTATAATTATTTGAGTGTTCACTAACTAATGTATATGGCGAGACGGCTGCATACTCCTTTGGTAATCAATACATTGCTTCGCATTGCCGGCGGTTTTCAGACCTGGCGTTTGCGCCACGCATCGCGACATCCGCGCATGGCATCAGAAAACACGCTGCGTCAGATTCTGAATATCAGCAAGAATACGGTGTACGGCAAGGAGCACCATTTCGAGGAGATATTGGCGGCTCCTACGAACGAGGAGTTTTTCGCGCTCTATGATCATCTGGTTCCTCCGAACGATTTTGAGGCGCTGCGTCCCTACGTGGAGCGGCACAAAAACGGCGAACGGAACGTGCTCTTCCCGGGCCGTCCTTTTATGTACGCCACCACATCGGGTACCACTTCCCAGCCGAAATGGGTGCCCATGACCCGCAAGTATCTCAAGGATGTCTACGGCAAAATGTCGCATGTCTGGATGTGGAATTTCATCAAACACCGTCCACTGGCGTTGGCTGGACACATCTTCCCCATCGTGGGCAAGGAGTGCGAAGGCTACGCGCCCGACGGCACGCTATACGGCTCCGTGAGCGGTGTGCTGGTGCGCGATATCCCGCCCATCATCAAGAAGCACTACACCGCACCCGCCAGCGTGATGTCCATTGAGGATTATGCCGCCCGTAATTACACCCTGATGCGCCTCGCTGTGCAGCATTGGGATGTCACCCTCTGGGCCACCGCCAATCCCTCCACCATCTTGGAGCTGCAACGCGCTGTGGATGAGAATCTGGAGACGCTGATTGAGGATATCGAAAAGGGCACACTGACCGACAAATTCAACGTTTCGCCGGATATCCGCGAGGAGCTGAAGGCCTATATGCGTCCTCTGCCCGAACGTGCCGAAGAGCTGCGGCGGTTGCGCGACCAGAACGACGGTCGCATCCTTCCGAAAGAGTACTGGCCGGAACTACAGATTCTCAGTACTTGGAAATGCGGCAACACGCGCATCTACATGGAAAAATATCTCGACTATTTTAATCTGGAACAGACTTTTTATCAAGAACTTGGATATATCGCCACGGAGTGCCGTTTCGGTTTTTCGCTGGACGACACCAATGAGTCGGTGATGTTCCCCCACATGCACTATTACGAGTTTGTGGCGGAGGATGAGCTCGATTCGCCGACCAAGCAGTTTCTGCAGCTTGACCAGCTGGAGTATGGGAAACGTTACTGCGCGTATGTCACCACATTCTCAGGGCTGTTCCGCTACAACATGAACGACCTGATCGAGGTGGGCGGCAAATATGAGGAGACGCCGACCATCCACATGGTGAGCAAGGTGAACGGCATCGTGTCGCTGACCGGCGAGAAACTCTACGAACCGCAGTTCATCGAAGCGGTGAAGGAGGCAGAAAAGGAGACGGGTATCAAGACGGGCTTCTTCGTGGGTTTCGCGGATGTGAGCCAGTCGCTCTACCATTTCTATTTCGAGTTTGAAGATCAGGAGACCACGCAGGAGACCGCCGACGAGTTCGCTAGGGTAGTGGACCGGAAGTTGTGCGCCATCAATATCGAGTATGAATCGAAGCGGGCCAGTTTCCGTCTTCACGAGCCGGTTGCCCACATGTTGATCAAGAATGCTTACGCCCGTTTCAAGGCGGCCTGCCTCGCCGAAGGGATGCGAGACGGGCAGTTCAAGTTCAACCAGCTGATGCAGGACGAAAGTCGTCGCGGCAAGTTCCAGGTGCTGATTTTGGGCGAGAAGATCTCCAATGTGGTCGGCAACGCCATGGAGCGTCGCGCCGACCTTGTGGACCGCATGAAGGAGCGGGAGCAGCGCATCCAAGAACGTCGTCAGCAGCGACTGGATCGTCGTACCCAAAAGAAGGAGCGTCGCATGGAGCGTCGTCGCGAACGTCACGAACGCCGTAGTGAGAGGCGTCAGCAGCGTCGCAGTGAGAACTAAAATGCAAACGAATGCTTTACACAAGGCATTCGTTTTTAATTATTTTTCAACCGTTGAAAATCATACGACAATTTTTGTATATTTGCAACCTTAAAAAAATTAGGTTGAGAAAGTTATAAATATTTATAAATCAAATAATTAATAAAAGAAAAGATGAAAAACAAAGGACTAGTTTTATTCTTTACCATCCTAATTGCGTTGGTTTGCGTCTATTGTCTGTCCTTCTCATTCGCCTCTTGGCGTGTGGAGAAAAAGGCAGCAGAGTATGCCAATGACCCCGCAGCTATTGAGGAAGTGAAGAAAATGGCAAACGGTGACGTTATGCTGGAGAAACATTTGGTTGACTCTGTGATTGATGCCCGCACTCGTCAGTATCTGACCGGCATGAACGACTCAACGGTCTATCTCGGAAACACTTACAAACAGTGTAAGTACAAAGAGCTGAACCTGGGTCTGGACTTGAAGGGCGGTATGAACGTGACGTTGGAAATCTCCATGCCCGACGCTGTGAAGAGTTTGGCTACCAACACAGAAGACCAGCTGTTCAAGAACGCTTTTGAGAAAGCGCAAACCGAATACGCCAAGACGGTGAACGGTGATTTTATCGATATCTTCGTGAAGAATTTCAATGCTGAGAAGAAGGCGCTGAACCTGAACAACGCCAACTTGCGCACCTATTTCGGTGAGCGTTCCGGCATGAAGAATGCTTCCGACGACCAGATCATCACCTACATCCGCAAGGAAAGCAATGAGATTGTGGACCGCACCTTCAAGATCCTGCGTACTCGTATCGACCGTTTCGGTGTGGCTCAGCCCAACCTGCAGATGTTGCAAGGCGGTCGTATCCTCGTGGAGCTTCCTGGTGTGAAGGAACCCGAGCGTGTCACCGACCTGTTGAAGAGCACCGCAAAACTGGAGTTCTGGGAGGTCTATAACGACGTTGTGGGCGGCAAATCCATCCAACAACGCTTTGTGGAAGCTGATGCTAAACTGGCTGAACAGCTGAAGAATAAAAAAGAACTTGAACCTAAGACGGCTGCCGACACCGCTCTGGATGCAGCTCTGAACGCTGACACCACCCTCGCGGCTCTCGACCAAGCTGCTCCTGTGGATGAAGACGAGGACGAAGAGGAGGAAGAGACTGAAATCGGTGAAGGTGCCATTACGAGCCTTGCTGTCACCGGCGGCTACAATGTCATCGCCTACTTCCGTGAGTCTGACATGCCGAAGATCAACCAAATGCTTCCTGAACTGGAGCGCATCTTGGGAGATCCCAACGTCGTCTTCTACTGGGGTGCTCCTGAGAAGCTGAACAATGGCATCACAGCATACCCCATCTATCCTTTGAAGAAGAAAAACGACCGTATTGGACCGCTGTTGAGCTCTGAGACCATCGGAGGCAACCGCGTGGTGCGCAACGCCCGTCAGGATGTCGACCAGAACAACCGCGTGGTCGTCACCATGTCTATGGAAGACCAAGCTGCTGACGAGTGGCGCAAGATCACCCGCGAAGCCGCTGCAAAGGGTACTCCTCAAAACCCCACCTGCATTGCTATCGTGCTTGACCAGTTCGTCTATTCCGCTCCGACTGTGAAGAACGAGATTCCGAACGGTAACTCTGAAATTTCCGGTAACTTCACCATCGAAGAGGCTAAGGACCTTGCAACCGTCTTGAACTCCGGTAACCTGGAGGCTGGTGTCAACATCGTCCAATCCGAAATCGTCGGTCCTACACTGGGTAAGGAATCCATCCGTTCCGGTTTGCTCTCCTTCCTCGGTGCCTTCTTGTTGGTCATCATCTACATGTTCTTGTACTACAGCCGCGCCGGTCTCGTTGCTGACCTCGCTCTGCTGTTGAACGTCTTCTTCATCATCGGTGTGCTCGCCTCTATGGGCGCTGTCCTCACCCTGCCTGGTATCGCCGGTATCGTCCTGACCTTGGGTATGGCTGTCGACGCGAACGTGATTATATATGAACGCGTGCGCGAGGAAGTGCGCGCCGGTAAGGGCATCCGCGTGGCCGTTGACGAAGGTTTCAAGAATTCATACTCCGCTATCATCGACGGTAACGTCACCACCTTGATCACCGCTATCGTACTTTACATCTTCGGTTCCGGTCCTATCCAAGGTTTCGCCACCACGTTGATCATCGGTATCTTGTCCTCACTCTTCACCGCTATCCTCGTTTCCCGTATGATCATCGAGGCTCGTCTGAAGAAAGGCAAAGACTTCTCTGTGGGTACCGCTGCTACTATCAACGCTTTCACCAACACCCATTTCGACTTCCTCAAGACCAGAAAAGTGTTCTACTGCCTCTCTGGTGCTTTGATCCTCATCTCCATCATCTCCTTCTTCACCCTCGGCTTGCAACCCGGCGTTGACTTCACCGGTGGTCGTAGCTATGTGGTGCGTTTCGACAAGGATGTGATTACGAAAGACGTTCGTGAAGCTGTCATCAAGGAATTCGGTGGTTCTCCTGAGGTGAAGACCTTCGGTAGCAACAACCAAGTCCGTATCGTGACCAACTACAAGATTGAGAGCAACGACGTGAAGGACGACGAGCTCTGCGAGAAGAAACTCTACAACGCTTTGAAGGGCTTTTACGACAAACAAGACCTGAGCGAATATGACTTCACCCACCTGACCAACGATGTCCGTGGTATTCAATCTTCATCCAAGATTCAGCCCACCGTCGCCCGCGAGTTGCTGCGCAACGCTTTCTGGGCAGTGTTGGCATCTCTGGTGTTGATCTTCATCTACATCGCTATCCGTTTCCGCAACTGGCAATTCGGTATGGCCGGTGTCTTCGCTCTGTTCCACGACTCCTTCCTGACCATCGGTATGTTCTCCTTGCTCTACAAGGTGCTGCCGTTCACCATGGAGATCGACCAGAACTTCATCGCTGCTATCTTGACGGTGATCGGTTACTCCATCAACAACGTGGTGGTCATCTTCGACCGTGTACGTGAGAACTTGGCTCTCTATCCGAAACGCAGCAACTACGACAACTTCAACGCTGCTATCAACGGTACGTTGGGTCGTAACGTGAACACCGCCGCCACCACTTTGGTTACCCTGTTGGTGATCTTCATCTTCGGTGGCGAGGTCATCCGCGGTTTCGTCTTCGCAATGTTCATCGGTATCGCCTTCGGTACCTACTCCGGTATCTTTGTGTCCAACCCGTTGGCATACGACTTGCTGAAGTTCAATAAAAAGAACAAAGGCGCCAAGAACGAAGAGATCAAGACGAAGTAATTGATAATTATTAATTGATAATTGATAATTAGGGCCGTTGCCAGGTGGTAACGGCCCTTTTTTTAGTTAGCAGTTAGCAGTTAGAAGTTTAGGGGTAGGAGTTGGGAGTTGGCATGTTTGCAGTTAGAGACGGGCGACCCCAATTCCCCTTCTATTTTAGAAGGGGTGCCCGAAGGGCGGGGTAGTAATATAAAAACTGCTTCATTAAGCAGCCCCGTAGGGGCAAGAGCTTGGTAGCCAGGGGTGAGCGATAGCGAAACCCCTGGAGATGAAAAGACGAGGAGATGAAAAGATGATAAAACAATAACGCGTGTAGAGACGGTGTGCACACCGTCTCTACGGGTGGAATGAGGAACAATTCGATCAGGGAAATTACGATTTCAACGGCAAATAGATTGTAAACGTACTGCCTTTGCCCTCGGCGCTTTGCACCTCGATGCGGCCGTGGTGGAGTTGTACAATCTTCTTCACGTAGCCTAAACCGAGGCCGTAACCCTTGACGTTGTGGATATTGCCGTGCGGCACGCGGTAGAAGTTGTCGAAAATCTTCGTGATGGACTTCTGCGGGATGCCGATGCCGTGGTCAGAGACCGAAATGATGAAGTGCTTCTCGTCAGAGAGGGTGTTTACCAAGATTTCTGGGCTGTCGGTGGAGTATTTGATGCCGTTCTCGATCAGATTGGTGAGGGTGTTGGTCAGATGGGTGCGGTCGCCGAAGACTTGGTAACGGTCGGCGTTCAGCGCCACGGTCAGCGAGCCATTTGAGGAGTTGATGAGCAGCGCGAAGCTGTCGGTGACCTTCTGGATGAGCTCGTGCATATCCACTAACTCCACGTTCATCTTGATTTGTCCCTTACGCAGCTGTGCCGTCTCCAACACCGTGGTGACCATATCCTTCAGTCGGTTGTTCTCGTCGTTGATGATCTCTACGTATGAGGCCCGTATGTCCTTGTCTTCCAGCATGGTGGGGTCGGAGAGCACCTCGCAGGCCAAAGAGATGGTCGCAATCGGCGTTTTGAATTCGTGGGTGACGTTGTTGATGAAGTCGTTGGTCACGTCGGCGGTCTTTTTCTGCCGATAGAGCGAGTAAAGTGCGATGAAAGCGATGTTGAAAGTGATGATGAAGAAGACGAGAATCAGGATGATGATGTTGCTCATACGTTGGAAGATGATGCCGCGCACCGTGGGGAAGTAGATAATGAGGTAGTGCGGGGAACTTACCTTTTCGTTGTATTTCAGCAGAAACACGAATTCGCTGTTGAGGATGTCTTCGGGCTTTGTGGATTGCGGCTCCACCACGAAATTCGCCGTGAAGGCGTTGTAGAGGGCAAAGTCGAAGCGCGAATCGATGTTCTCACTCTCCAATGCCTCCTTGATGAATTGATGGAGGGTGTTGGCATTGAGCAGCGCGGTAGTGGTGCTGTCTAACTGGATGAGGTTTATGTCTCTGATATTGAAGGTGCTGGAAATGCCAGGCTGGGCGTTTTCGGGATTCCAGGGCTCATTGTAAAGCGGGAAAAGTCTGCGGAATGCCGCCGTAAAATACTCCGTGTCGTTGGCAATGACCCGCGAATTGTTCTCTTGAAAGTAGATGGTGGTCTTGATGACGCCGATAGGCTGGTTGGTGACGCTGTCGATCAAGAATTTGCGGGATTGCTGCATGGAGACCACCTCGTTCATGTCAATGTCGTCTTGCACCACTTCGTCCGAATCCATTTCGATGAGGCTTGTGGAATCGTTCTTGATGGTGGCATCGATGCGGTCGATGACCTCGTTGCCCGCCGTCAGCACCTCGTTCACGAAGATGCTGCGCTGCACCTTTTCCGCTTCGGTGTAGAGGTAGAAGATACCCATGATCAGCGGGATGGCGGACAGCCCGACCAGGATGAAGAGGGTGATGATGATTCTTCGTTTCATTTCTTTGTCTCTTGTTACGGCCCCACATTGCGGCTTCGCCTTATGTGGGGTTAATTGCACTTCGTGCGTCTTGTCCCTTCGGGACTGCTCAAGGAATAGCTTATATAAATTATGAATTGTGAATTATGAATTGAAAAACGTCGATGCCGTCGGGATATTGCAGCAGCGACGGATTTTGTGCGTTGCCGAAGGGTTCGGCGCAGTGGCCGACGATGCATTGCAGCTGCTCGGCATCGTTGGTGAGGCGCTGTTTCACATGCTGGAGGTCGTCGTAATATTCGTAGTAAACCATCCCGATAGGGGAGGCGTAGTTCTCGTTTTCGACCAACAGGAAGGTGCCGGCGTCCATGTAGGGGATCTGGTTCATCAGATGCACGGCCTTCTGGTAGTCCAGATTGTTGTTGAACTGGTTGTGCAGGGCGATGGGTTGGCTCTCCTGGGTTAAAATGCGCAAGAAAGGGACGAAATCATAACCTTTTGGGACGAAAAGCTTCGAAATGGAGCGGCAGCCCAGTCCGAAGTAGAGGTAGATGTCGTCGGCCAAGAGGCGCAACTCTTCGTCGGTTTCGGTGCCGTCGAGTACGGCCACGCTGTTGCGGTTTTTGCGCAGAATGTGCGGGTATTTGTCGAAATAGTAGGAGAAGTAGCGGGCGGAATTGTTGCTGCCCGTGGCGATTACAGCGTCGAAATTGGCGATTTTGTCCACAAAGGAGATGCGCTCGGCGAAACGCGGCTCGATTTCGATGAGCGCCTGCGCAAGGACGGGCAGCAGGTACTTGTCTTGCGAGGAGAGCTTGCCTTGGTAGTCGTTGCCGCTGACAAGGATGCAGAAGAAGTCGTGGAAGGCGGCCACGGGGATGTTGCCGGCGGAGATGACAGCCACGCGCTTGCGCGGGTCTTCGGCAGGCGCAACGTCTTTGTAGCAAGCGTAATACGCGTCTAACGCCTCGGGCGCGAGCATCTTCGCGATGGCGGAGAGCGCATAACGGCAGAACTCCGGTGTGAACCAGCTGTTCTCGCGGTATTGTCGCGCGATGGTTTCACCGAAACGGTCCTCTATCCATTGCGGGGCGGCGAGGTGTTGGCCTAATTGTTTGAACGTTTGGATGTTGTCCTGAAACATAATCAATTCATTATTATCTCTTTGTCTCCTCATCTTCTCTCCAGGGGCTGCGCTTTGCTTACCCCTGGCTACCAAGCTCTTGCCCCTACGGGGCTGCTGTAGAGACGGTGTGCACACCGTCTCTACTATCCTCTGATCGTTGTTACTACTTCTTCGAGGATCCGTTTCACCTCCGCTTCCGGGAACTGCTGGATGAGGCCTTCTCCCACCAGCAGGTCCATGGCGTGGTGGACTTCGTCGATGTCGCGTTTGGCGAGGTTGTAGATGGTGGTGCGGTCGAGGGGGTGACGGGCGAGGCCGGCGTTGACGGCGCATTCGCCCACGGCGGCGGCGACGGTCGGGAAGAGGTCGCTGTCCATCATAGTGGGCATGATGTGGTCGGCACTGATGCCCTGCCGCTCGGCAAAGTCGGCGATGGCATGCGCGGCGCAGACGGCCATCTCGTCGGTGATCTTGCGCGAGGAGACCAGCAAAGTGCCCTTCAGAATCGAGGGGAAGCAGACCGAGTTGTTGACCTGGTTGGGGAAGTCGCCGCGACCCGTGGCCACGATGTAAGCGCCGGCAGCCTTCGCGGCGTGCGGGTAGATCTCTGGCACGGGGTTGGCGCAGGCGAAGACGATGGCCTTTTCCGCCATCAGCGAGATCCACTCCGGTTTGATGGTGTCGGGACCGGGGTGGGAGAGGGCTACCAAGATGTCCGCCCCCTTGAATGCCTCCTCTTCGGTGGTGATGCATTGCGGATTGGTGATCTGGCAGAGCTTCCACTGCGGGTAGAAGCGCGTATCTTTCTCGTAATCGACACGGTTTTTGTGCAACGTGCCGTCTTTGTCGAACATGACGATGTTTTCGGGCTTCGCGCCGTCCTGGATCATCAGTCGGGCGATGCTGCTGTTGGCCGCACCGGCACCGTAGAGCACAATGCGCACGCTGTCAAGACGTTTGCCCACAATCTTGAGGGCGTTGAGCACACCCGAGAGCGTCACACAGGCAGTGCCCTGCGCGTCGTCGTGCCACACAGGGATGTCGCAGGCTTCGCGCAACTCGTCTAACACGCGGAAACAGTTGGGCTGCGAGATGTCCTCGAGGTTCACCGCCCCGAAACTGGGCTGCACCATCTTCACGAAGTCGATGATCTTTTGCGCCTGGTGGATGCCGTTCTCGTCACGACTGTCGATGCAGAGCGCAGAGGCGTCGATGCCACCCAAGTACTTCATCAGCAACGCTTTGCCCTCCATCACGCCAAGTCCGCCGGGCGGCGTGCAGTCGCCGTCGCCCAACACGCGGGTGCTGTCGCTGACAACTGCCACCAGATTGGCGCGGTTGCTCAGTCGGAACGAGCGGTCGTTGTCATCACGAATCGTAGTGGAAACTGCTGACACACCGGGGGTGTACCAGGCGTTGAACCAGTTCAGACTCTCGATGGGCACTTTCGGGAGCGTGATCATCTTACCACGGTAAAAATCGTGCGCAAACAGCGACAAACGTTTATAGAACAGTGTTTTAGCTTTCGCTTTCTGCCCTTCGTCAAAATCTTGAGGGAAGTGTTTCTCCAAATTGTCAATCAGATGGCTCATTATCATAATTTTTGAGCTGCAAAGGTACACAAATTCCGAATATGGATTATTATAAAATAATATGCCCTCAGTTCGCCAAACTTTTGTATTTTTGCGCCCGATTTGTAAAAAGGATATGAAGAAATACAGTGTGTTATTATTAGTCTTGGGTTTGATAATGAATGTGTTATACGCCCAAGCACCTACGAAATTCCAGGTTGAAATCCTGAAAAACCATTTTGAGAAGGTGAACTTGACCAGCGCGTACGGCAGCACATCGCAGACATACGCTTCGGCGAATATTGTGAACGACAAGTTCACCATGACCGTCAATCTGCCGAATGACATCTATCGTTTTGACTTCGGCGGCGGCTCCTCGATGCTGGTGGTGGTCACCCCGGGCGAGACGGTGAACATGACCATCGACGCCGAGAATCTTCAACAGATTGTCTCTGTGTCGGGTTCGGAAACAATGCAGTTTGTGAAAACGATGACCACGTTGGCGATGAGCCGGAAAACGTCAGTCGACAGTATCAACAAAAAGCTGCAGGAAGATCCTGATAAGATTTATTGGGGTGATTTCGCGCAAAAGTTCAACCTTTACCGCCAAACCAACGACGATGTGGATGATTATCTGTTGCTCTCCTACGACGACCTCGATTCCGTCTATCAAGCTTTGAAAGCCAATGTGTCGGGCGGAAAAGTGAAGGGCAATGCGGCGCTGGAGTGTGCCGATGTGGCCAACCGTATGCTCAAGAAGCTGGAAATCAACTACGCTCCCTTCGCCAATTATCAGGAGAATGTGGACCGTTACTACGATTTCTCTGCCAAGAGAATGCCCAATGCCAACGATTTCTATCAACTCTTCGACCAGTATCAAGCCAATTTGAAGGCCCGTCATGATATTGCCAAGAACTCCATCGGAAAGATTATGCCGGTGGTGAAGCAGCTGCTTGCCGTGCGCGACAGTATGGCTTATAACAACCTGTGGGAAAAGAAAGGCAACCAGACCAAGTGGATCAACCAGGTGGCGCAGGAACTTTATCCTTCAATGGAGAGTGTGGTGAGTCAGAAGGCGGCTTACGAGAAGTTGATGGTGAACGACAAGCAGAATGCCGACAAACTGGTGAGCCAATCGCAAGAGAAGGTCAGCAAGGTGGTGGGTAAATACCAACAGGCTTACAATGACTTGGATGCATATATCACTTCTCGGATGAAAGATGAGATCAAAACCCACAAACAGGATATCGGCGTGCTGATGTTCCTCGATATTTTCCCGCGTGAGCAAAATGCCGCTCTCCATGCAGAGGTGATTACCGCGCTGCACGACAAATATCCGGACCATCTGATTGTGCAGGACCGTTGGAATTACATGAATTCACCTGCGAACCGTGTGGCGATTGGCGCTATTGCTCCCGATTTGGAGTTCCCGGATCCGGATGGCAAGATGCGCAAACTCTCCGACCTGCGCGGCAAGGTGGTGTTGCTCGACTTCTGGGCCTCTTGGTGCGGACCGTGCCGTCGGGAGAATCCCAACGTGACGAAGATCTATGCGCAGTATCACGACAAGGGCTTCGAGGTGTTCAGTGTCTCTTTGGACAGCGACGCTGCCTCTTGGAAACGTGCCATCGAAGCCGACAAGTTAGTGTGGCCCAACCACGTGAGCGACCTCAAGAAGTGGCAGTCACAGGCTGCAGCCATCTATGGCGTGCGCTCCATCCCGTCCACCTTCCTGTTGGACAAGGAGGGACGCATTATTCAACGCGATTTGCGCGGCGCGGATTTGGAACGTGCCGTTAAACAATTGGTGGAACAATAACGATTGGACGGTGTACATGTCTTTGTAGAGACGGTGTGCACACCGTCTTTGTGCACACCGTCTCTACAATGTAAATATAAGGCGTAGATGAGTTCTACGCCTTTTTTTGTACGTGAAAATTGGGCAAAAAAAAAGCAACAGAAAAAATCTGTTGCTTCACAAAATCATCTAAATGTTATGAAAAAATAGTTTTCTTGGAGCGGAAAACGGGACTCGAACCCGCCACCTACAGCTTGGAAGGCTGTCGCTCTACCGGATGAGCTACTTCCGCATAAAAAAAACAAGTGGGAGAGGAAGGATTCGAACCTCCGAAGGCTTAGCCAGCAGATTTACAGTCTGTCCCATTTGACCGCTCTGGAACTCTCCCATCGTTGTCTCGTTTATGCCTGGAGCCGATAGTCGGACTTGAACCAACGACCGGCTGATTACAAATCAGCTGCTCTACCAACTGAGCTATATCGGCATATTTTCAATGAACGTCTTCGTCGTTTTTGCGGTGGCAAAGATAGTATTTTTTTGATACTCCAGCACCGTAGATGCGATTTTTTTTAAGATTTTTTATAAGCGTCTGAATATCACAAAAATATAGAGCCAAAAAGAGGTTGTGAAGACCTGTTTTTGGCTGCTGAAGCTGCCCTTTTGGGAAAAAAAGAAGGTGCCGTTTGGAAGAATTCTGCAAAAAAAACGGAAAAACCGACATCCGTAGAGCGTCGGTTTGGACGCCCGAAAAAGGGTGGAAATTTTTTTCGGTTTAATATTAAAAAAAAGTGTATTTTTGCCGCCTATTTAAAAAACAAACGTTATGTCAGAAATTTTACAAAAAGTACAATCAATCATCGCCGATAAATTGAGCGTGGATGTGGCTGATGTAACTCCTGAAAAGAGTTTCACCAACGATCTTGGAGCTGATTCATTGGACACGGTCGAATTGATCATGGAATTTGAAAATGCATTCGGCATCAAATTCCCGGAAGAAGATGCAGAAAAAATTGCCACTGTGGGTGACGCAGTCGCTTATATCGAAAATCTTCTTGCTTCCAAGTAAAATATTTTCCGATTACAAAATACGTTTGTGATGACCCTCAAACGCGTTGTTGTAACAGGTATTGGTGCATTGACACCAATAGGAAATAATGTGGCTGAGTATTGGAGTAACCTTTTAAAAGGTAAGTCTGGTGCCGGCCACATTACTTATTTTAATGCCGAGAAGTTCAAGACCCGTTTCGCGTGCCAACTGAAGGATTATGTGCCGACGGAGCATTTCAACTCCAAGGAGTTGTCGAAACTCGACCGTTGCGCTCAATTTGCATTGATCACGACAGAGGAGGCGATTCAGGATGCGAACATCGACATGGATCGTCTTAACAAAGGCCGTGTCGGCGTGGTTTACGGTACCGGCATAGGCGGTCTTACCTCCACCGAGGAGGCTGTGAAACAGCTTGTGGCGCAGGATGGTGATCCGCGGTTCAGTCCGTATCATCTGCTGCGCGTGTTGGCAAACACCGTTTCGGGCAGCATCGCACTGAAGTACGGCTTCACGGGTCCCAACTACATGACCACCTCCGCGTGCGCATCGTCGGCCAACGCCATTGGCGACGCCTGCTACGCTATTGCCCTTGGCAAATCGGATATGATCATCACGGGCGGCACCGAGTCCGTCATCACGGAACTCGGCATCGGCGGTTTCAACGCCATGCGTGCGCTCTCGACTCGCAACGACGACCCTGAGCACGCCAGCCGTCCTTTCGACAAGGATCGAGACGGCTTCGTGATGGGGGAGGGGGCAGCCACCCTCGTGCTGGAGAGTCTCGACCATGCAAAGGCCCGCGGTGCGCGAATCTATGCCGAAATTGTAGGCGTGGGCATGTCGGCAGATACCTACCACATCGCTGCGCCCGATCCTGACGGAAAGGCCGCGATGCTCTCCATGGAGAGCGCCCTTCGCAGCGGCGATATGCGTCCCGACGAAATAGACTATATTAATACACACGGAACCTCCACGCCGCTGGGCGACCTTTCGGAGTGCCACGCTATTGAGAAATTGTTCGGCGATCACGCGCCAAAGATGGCCATCAACTCCACCAAATCGATGATCGGACACCTGCTCGGCGCCGGTCCCGCCGTGGAGAGCGTCGCCATCCTCTGCTCTATGCGCGACGGAATGGTCCACCCGACCATCAATCTGGAGCATCTGGATCCGCAATTGCCCTCAAACTGGAATTTCGTCCCCAACGAGGCGATTCCGTTTACCATCAATGCCGCCATGTCGAACTCTTTCGGCTTCGGCGGACACAATGTCACGTTGCTCTATATTAGATATAAGGAGTAGGCCATGACATTGACAGACAAGCAAATCCGTACTTATTTCAAAAACATATTCGGCTTCAGGGTGCGTCATGTGGACTTGTTCCGCAAGGCGTTGATGCACCGTTCCGTCAGTGAAATTTCCACCTTCGGGCGCAAGGAGAACAACGAGCGTCTGGAGTTTTTGGGCGATGCGGTGCTCGGAGCCATCATCGCTGATTTCCTCTGCCATAAGTATCCCGCCGCTTCCGAAGGCGGACTTACCCAGATGCGTTCCAAATTGGTGAACCGCAAGCAGTTGGGTGATCTGGCCATCAAATTGGGACTGCACGATATTACCGAAACGGCAGGCCACATCAATTCTAAAAACATCCCTGGAAACACCTTCGAGGCTGTGGTGGGCGCCATTTATCGCGACCAAGGATATAAGCGCACTACCCGCATTGTCTTGGACAATATTTTCTTGGTACACCTCGATATTGATTCGATTTTGGAGGAGGACAAGGACTACAAGAGTCGCCTGCTGATTTGGGCACAGCACCACCATCACAAGGTGGTTTTTACCCACGAAGCGGAGCCCGACGCCGAGCGCGACCTCTTCCGCGCACATATCGAAATGGACGGCACCGAATTGTCTGAGGCCGTCAGCAACTCCGTGAAAGGCGCGGAGCAGCGCGCCGCGGAAATCGCGCTTTCTTCGTTAAAGGAAGACAACGAGGGTGTTTAATGAACGACAACGGGGACAACTAGGACAATTTTTTTAAGTTGTAATAGTTGTCATAGTTGTTTTTCAATCACCAAATTTTTGTATTTTTGCCGCCGTTTTGAAAGGGGTGCCGAAAGGCTGAGATCAGACCCGTTGAACCTGATGCGGATAATGCCGCCGTAGGGAAACAAACGCTTCTTCATTTCATTATCCCTCTTTCAGTATAGTTTTAATTTATTAATAACCAAACTGTTAGAGTTATGCTTAAAAATTTTGATTTTAAGGTTTATGGTTTAAGGTTTAAGGCAATTTTAGCTGCTTTGGCCTTAGCAAGTTTCGTTTTCACTCCAGCAGCACTGTTTGCGCAGCAGCCGGATACTGTGCAAAACGGAACGGTGAACGAGGTGACGATCCAGTTTGAGCGGCCCACGGTGCAGACTTCCGCGAATTTGACCACGATGTCGATGCCGCAGATTCGTGCGCTACAGGGCAACGGTAGTGTCAACAACATTTTGGAGATGATGCCCTCCGTGGTGGTCACCTCCGAGTCGGGTAACGGCCTCGGTGCCACCTATCTGTTCATCCGTGGTATCGACCAGACCCGTATTAACACCACCCTCAACGGTGTGACCATCAACAATGCCGAGTCGCAGGGTTCGTGGTTGGTGAACCTGCCCGACATGGCCACCTACATCGAGCAGGTGAGCATGCAGAGCGGTGCCAATACCACTATCGGCAGCACTTCCTACGGTGCCCGTGTCGATTTCGTGACTCGTGATATCCCGGAAAAGCCTTTCGCTGAGGCACGAACCGCGTACGGCTCCTTCAACACCTTCGACAATATGGTGAGCGTGGGAACCGGTCTCATCGGTAAACGTTTCTCCATGCTGGCCTCCTTCTCCGACATCCGCAGCGATGGCTACATCGATTATTCCGGCGTGCACCTCAATTCCGGTTTCCTTACCGCGCAACTCGATCTTCGTAATTTCAAAACCAACAAGGACAATGGCGTGTTGCGTTTCAACATGCTTTTTGGTAAAGAAAACTCTGGGTTGGCTTGGAACGGTGTGCCTTACGACAGTCTTGCTACCAACCGCACTTACAACTCCTGCGGCCAGTATTATGACGACAACGGCGTACGCCACTACTACGAAAATTCCATGGATCACTACACGCAGACCTTCTACCAATTGGAATATGTGAAGAGTTGGCACAACAAAGATTGGAGCAAACGCCATAATCTGCAGATAATGCCTTATCTGACTCGCGGTTTCGGCTATTATGAGCAGTATAAGGATGATAAGAAAATTAACAAATACGGTTTGGAACCGTTGCATGAAGATCAGAACCGCACCGACCTCGTTACTCAAAAATATTTGGACAACTATTACTATGGTATTCATGCACAATATGATGGTTTTGTAGGTCTTAAAGATAATGTAGATTTTAAACCTCATGGTTTGCGCTGGTGGGCAGGCTTGGATGTGAGCAATTACAACGGCAACCACTATGGCGACATCATGTGGGTGCAACCTGACAGAGTGAAAGAGTGTCCGCCCATGTACGAATGGTACCGCGGCACGGGTGAGAAACTGCAGTCTAAGGTTTTCGGCGCTTTGGCTTACTGGGTCAAAGATTTCTCCGTGAATGCTGAGATTCAGTACCGCAGGGTGGATTATGATATTGAAGGTGTAAACGACGAATTGACGCCCATCCCGCAGTCTTATCATTGGAATTTCGTGAATCCCAAAGTCAGGTTGCACTATTTCATGCAGCGTCCTAAGGTGAAACACAGTTTCGACATCACCTTCGCAACCGCCAACCGCGAGCCTACGCGTAACGACCTCGTGGGTGCTCCCGACGACCGCAAGCCGGTGCCCGAAACGCTCTACGACTTTGAATTCAGCTACATGAACTATAACGACAAATACTTCTTTAACACCACGTTGTATGGCATGTATTACCGTAACCAGTTGGTGCGCACCGGCGAGCTCGACCAGACTGGCGACCCGCTGATGGCCAATGTCGATAAGAGCTACCGTGTGGGTATTGAGCTCTCTGCCGCTTACCGTCCTGTGCATTTCTTCGCTTGGTACATCAACGGCGGCTTCAGCGTCAACCGCATCCTCAATTACACGCACTACATCGAGGATTGGGAAAACGGCGGCTATGTGGAGCAGCAGCTCGGCAACACTCCTCTCGCTTACTCCCCGAATGTGGTGATTGGCAACACCTTCCGCTTCACCCCGTTGAAGGACTTCAACATCAACCTTCTCACCAAATTCGTGAGCAAGCAATATCTCGACAACTCCGGCGACGAAACCTACATGTTGAAACCCTACACTTACACGAATTTGCAACTCTCCTACACCTTCCATTTCAAGGCGTTAAAGGATCTGGAGCTCTTCGTGAATGTGAACAACATTTTCAATACCATGTATGAGACCAACGCCGCGCTCTATACGGGCATGATCGGCGATGAAAAGTACTACGATGCCTATTATTTCCCGCAGGCAGGAATCAATTTCCTCGGCGGTGTGAGAGTGCGATTCTAGTAATTAGCATTACTAATTGGAGAATTGTGGGGGCGCGATGCAAGTGGGAACACAATGCATGGCGTCTCCACCTTTTTTTAAAATTTTCAGGACAATAGACTATAGTGTAATTTTTTGCGTTATAGGGTTATGATGAAAAGAATTGCATTATTGAGTCTTGTTGTTATATTGCTGTGTGGCAATGCTTTTTCCCAATCTAACCAAGTGCACGTCAAAAAAGGGGTGCCCTATTGTACGGCGCAGTTTCCGGGGAAGAGCAAAATGCAGAAGCTCTGTTTCGACTTCTATGAGCCGTCGGGGGATACCGACACGCTGCGGCCGTTGGTGATCACGCTGTTTGGCGGCGGTTTTGTGTTGGGCACGCGCGAATGGGCCGACATGGTGGCTTGGTGTACCCGTTTTGCGGAAAACGGCTATGCGGCTGCCTCCATCGACTATCGGCTGATGTCGGCCGCCGACTTTTCCTACAAATCGCTGGTGCGCACTGGCTACATGGCGGCGCAGGATGTGAGCGCGGCGGTGCGTTTTTTCAAGGCCAACTACGAGAAATACCATATCGACACCACTCGCATTTTCCTTTTGGGGCAGTCGGCGGGCGCGGTGGCCATCATCCACGCGCTCTATATGGACGAGGATGAGCGCCCGGCGGAGACCTTCGCGGAACCGGCGCTCCTTCCGATGCACTCAGCCGGTACCGCCGAGATGCAGAAACACACCTTCGATGTGGCGGGCGCGGTACTCTTATGGGGCAGCATTTTCAATACCGACTATATCGATGCCGACGAGGTGACGCCCGTCTGCCTCATTCACGGCGAGAAAGACAACATCCTGCCGGTGGATTCGGGTTATGCTTTTTCGGTGCCGGGATTGCCATACGTATACGGCTCGAAGGTGATTGCCGAACGGCTGAAGGCGGTGGGCACCACTTCGTTTGAGAGCCACCTGTTGGAGAAAGAGGGTCACGCCTTCTATTTCCGATATCTCAGCATGTATTACCTCGATGCGTTGAAGTTCGACAGCTGCTGGGAGATTGTTCACGCTTTCTTGCGCCGCCACGGAGGGGATTAGTAGTTAGTAATTAGTAGTTAGTAGTTAGTAGTTTTTGCGGAACATGTAGAGATGGTGTGTGTACCGTCTCTTTTTTTTTTGTTTTTTTGCGAAAACCGCTGTTTGTCATTAACTAATATTTGCAAATACTTTACTGTTAAAAATGCAATATATTGATTTTCAGTAACGAAAAATATTTTTACAATGCTTGTTTGTTTTGAAAATTTGTCGTATTTTTGCTGCGAAATTTAGTAATAACAAAATAGAGTTAATCATGCAAAATGAAGATCCCATCGAAGAGGCCCGGAGATATGTGGCCAATGCAAAAGAGGTCATCCAGAAAGCAAAGTATGACCCGGAATTCAAAAGCTATACGGATAGAAAGTATGTTAAAATGGCAGGCGATACCCTATGGAAAGGCTGTCTGATTGCACTGGATGCGGTGTTGCAAATCCGCAAAGGCAAAGGCAGGCCCTCAATTGAGAAATACAAAGCGGCTGCTGGTAATCGTGACAGAAAACTGCTTAATTCCGTGAACATCGGTTATGACACTATGCATTTATCTATGGGTTATGATGGCACGCTGAACAAGAAGATTTGTGATTCAGGCTTCGAGTACGCCAATGCTATCATTGACCATTGTGCTGCGCTCTGTCCGAAACCGGTTTGTGCGTAATAATAAAAAGGGCCGTCACCATCTCCGGCGACGGCCCTTACTGTGTGTTTCATCCTGTAGAGACGGTGTGCACACCGTCTCTACAATATCCCCAAAACGGGCGCCGATTCATCATCAGCGCCCGTTTTTTTTGTTACCTAAGGGGTGTTTATTCGCAATCTTTCACGCAGCGTAGGCTGATGGCGTTATTGTGGAGGTTAACGTTGTTTGCGAAATTGCATTGCAAATGAAATTGACGATTGACGATTGACAGACGCGCGGAAAAAAGTAGAGACGCGATTCGTCGCGTCTCTACAGCTAAAAGAACCTCTTCAAAACATGAATCACATACGTTACAACGAGGAGCGCAATGATTGCGAGGAGGGTGAGGAATACCCATTTGAGGGTGGATTGGAGAGTGGGTTTAGTGTGGGTGATGTTTCCGGAGGAGTCGATTTCGGTGTTGGAGCCGATTGCTGCGATGAGCTGATCTGAGGATTTGTCCAGATAGAGGGTGTCGCGTTTCACGATGATCTTTTCTTTCACGGCTTGCGAGTGGTCGCGGTCAATAGCTCGGGTTCGGTCGGTGACGGTGGTCACCCTGAGGGTATCGCCCCTGGCGTTGAGCTGCACTGAGACGGTGGTGACCTCTCGCAAGGTGTCGTGAAATTGTTGGAGAACAACGGTTCTCAGCGTGTCGTGAATAATCTCAGTGGATTGGTTCTTTATCTCTGATCGTGTTGTCTTCTTGCTCGTTGCGCAGCCTTGAGCGAACAGGACAGCGAGAGCTGTAAGGACAATCGTTGATTTTCTCGATCGCATATTTCAACTGGTTTATTTCGTTTCGGAGTTTCATCACCTCGTCTTCGAGGGGTTGCGCTATCAGCGCGCGGAATTTCTCCACAAAGTCGGTGCCGAGGTTGAGGTTCTTTTGCTGGTTGTCGGCCTTCAGACTCTCCACCTCTTGGCGGTATTTCCGGTGGTTGAGAAACCAACCGCAACCGCTGAGGAGGGTGAGGAGGGCGAGGGTGAGTTCGGTAAAATTCATAACGTTACGGGTTTACAGGTTTACGGGTTTACAGGTTTACAGGTTTACGGGTTTAGGCAGCGATGGATAAGGGAGTGTAATGGGGTTGGCCGTCCACTTTCTTGAGGATTTGGCGGCGATTGAGGCCGGTGCGTTTCCGGCTGACGTGGAGGAAGCGGGGGGAGGGATTCCATGGAGGACAGTAGAGGATGAGTTGGTCGAAGTTGCCGTTGGCTACGATGATGCGGGCGAGTTCAAAGTTGTTGGCGCAGCAGAGGTCGGCGGCTTCGCCTTTGGTGTGCTGGCTGTTGGTTGCGCCACCTACTTTCTGGTTGTGCTTGAGGCAGCGGTAGCCGCTGTTCACGAAGATGGGTCTGCCCAGTTTTTCGCGGGCGGGATCCAGCACTTGCTCAATTAGAGCTGTGAGGTTCGCTTTTGCCTCTTCGGGGATGGTGCATCCGCACCGGCATTTGAATTCTTCGAGTTTGAAATGTTTCATAATGTTCAGATTTTTGGAGGCCTGCGGCCTGGTTTTTTGTCACACAGATTTCACAGATTACACAGATTTTTAGCCTGCGGCTAAGGGTGGTAGAGACGCGATGAATCGCGTCTCTACAGCCCTGTTGCGCAGATTGGTTAGCCGACGTCGCCGTCGTCGGGGTCGGTGCCGCCGCCACCACCATTGTCGGATCCGCCGCCGGTGTTGCCACCATTGTCAGATCCGCCGGTATTGCTTTCGCCACCCGAGATGGTGCCGTCGCCTTCAACGGCGAGAGCTGCAGAGATGGTGGGCGAGAAGTCGAAACTGGTGGTGCTCACTTTGCTCAAGTCGAGCAGGAAACCAGCTTGGTTGGCCCCTACCTGATTGAGGCTGTTGAGCGCGTCAGCGGTTTTGGGTTGAAGCACGATGCCGTAGGCGAACACTTCCAAGGCATTGCCGGCCTCGTTGGCGCTCTTGCCCAGCGAAATGCTTGTGCTGGTGTTGAGGGCGGCGGTGTGGCGCCAGAGGCCGGTGTTCAAATCGTGTACCATGATACACTTGGCGATGGCTTCGCCCTCGCTTGCACCGCTGAAGGTGGCCACATAAGAGTTGGCATTGGAGGTGATGCTGAGTGACAAGGCCTCGCGGAAGGAGGGGTTGTCGACCAACTGAAGGTCATACTGCAAGGAGGCTTGTGTGCCGTTTTGATTGACCACAATGTTCTGCAAGAGCTTCTTGATGAGCATGCCACGATCGGTCTTTTTGTAGCCGTTGGCAATGAGGGAGGTTCGGCCTACCTCGCCCAACATGCTGGCCACCTGAGAGGCGAGCTTCATTTTGGCACGTTGGCTCATCTGAGCGTCGGTGCGCGGGTTGGCCACAGAGGGTTGATACTGGCGAAGGAGCACTTTGCCGCCTTTGCCCTTCGAACCGACGGCTGAGCCGACGCGTCCGGTGAATTGGATTAGAGAAACGATTCTTCCCATAGTTGTAAAAGGTTTTAGGGTTAATGAATAAGGTTTACAGGTTTACGCGTTTACGTGTTTACGCGTTTAGAGTTCAAGGGGATGAGCGCTCGAATTTCCCGTTTGAATTCGGTGGCAAAAATACAACGTTTTCGGGGTGGTTCGGTAAAAAGTTATTTATATATAAATAACTTTTGTTTAACTGATTGAGAGCGAGACGTGAAATTTTGGACTTGAGACGTCGGATTGTAGAGACGCGATTAATCGCGTCTCTACGGCCCCGGGTCAAGGGAAAGTCAGACCTAAGTCAGATTTGCATCAGTGTTGGAAAATCCATTTTCGGGGTCCGCGAGCGGCGCGTCTGTCAATCGTCAATCGTCAATTTTCAATGTTGGTGATTTTCATATATGTGTTTTGCTAAATAAATTTAAAGAATATAATATATATAATAATTAATATTAATGTAATAATCAAAGTAATGTAATTTTTTTTAAATCGGTTGGGCTGGTGAAAAACGGCTTGCAAATGAAATTGACGATTGACAGTTGACAGACGAATGTCTTATACTGAAATAGGTTGACACATTTAGGTACAATAAATGTGTTAATTATGAATGAAAGGTATTTAAAGTATCAAATCACACCGGAAGAAAAACGGAACGAGATTCTTGAGGAATTTTTAACCGGCAATCTGACATACCGCGAGCTTGCCGAGAAGTACCAAGTAAGGGAGGCCACGATCAGACAGTGGGTCCACATGTACATTCGTAAGAAAAAAGAAGTATCTTTACCGCCGGATTCAAAACCGGAAGTGAAAATGTCAAGAAAGAAGAAAGCCTCGACGGAGTCAGCGGAAATCAAGGCACTGAAGGCCCGTATCAGCGAGCTCGAGTTGCAGAATCTCGCTCTCAACACGTTGATAGACGTGGCCGAGAGAAACGGCCTTGAGATCCGAAAAAAATCTGGGGCCAAGCAGTAGAGGAACTGCACAGGCGGCACGGCCTGACCATCATTGCCGCCTGTGACTTGCTTGGCCATAGCCGTCAGGCCTTTTACAAGAAGAAGACGGACGGGGCGGACAGGCTTGCCCGCGAGCTCAAGATACTCGACACGGTTCGGGAGATTCGGGAGATGGATCCAGGCATAGGAGGGGTAAAACTCTGGCTGATGCTTTCTTCCATGTACGATCACGGCTGGATGCCCGGTCGCGATGCGTTTCTGAACCTGTTGCGTCGCAACCTTTTGATGCAGAAGCCCTGCAGGACACGCTCCACGACGAACTCCAACCACCGCTACCACAAATGGAAGAACCTGATCAAAGGCTTCGTTCCCACATGTGCCAACCAGCTGTGGGTGAGCGACATCACCTACATCGACCTGGAGGGTGGATGCTGCTATCTTCACCTGGTCACGGACGCCTACTCGCACAAGATCGTGGGCTGGTGCCTGGCGGACTCGCTGGCAGCCCTCTTCACCCTCAAGGCGCTCCGCATGGCCATAGAGCAAGCCGGCGGGGTCGATCTCACGGGGCTTATCCACCACTCCGACCGTGGTGTGCAGTACTGCTGCGACCTGTATGTGGAGGAACTGCAGAAGCATGGAATAAGGGTGTCGATGACCGAGGACTACAAACCCACCGACAACGGCATCGCGGAGCGAGTGAACGGCATCATCAAAGGCGAAAGCGTCTATCGTCAGACAAGACGCTTCTCCACGACAGAGGAGGCTCGCGAGCACATACGCCGCTTTATTGCCTTCTACAACGGGAAACGGCCACACATGAGTGTCGGGAACCAAACTCCCAACAGCGTCCATCAACAACAGGGGGTACAGAAGAAGATGTGGAAAAAAAAGATTTATCAAAAAAAAGTTGAGTTTACAAATTAATCTGTATTTTTGCAATTGAAAAAAAATGGTTGTCAACTTTTTCAGGAACATTGTCAAATACATCAGGAATATGTCAACTTGTCCAGTATAACAAGCGACAACAATATCAGAAAAAGAGCAAAAAAATGTCAACCAAAATCAGGAAAAGACAGCGTCTGTCAATCGTCAATCGTCAATTTTCAATGTTGGTGATTTTCATATGTGTGTTTTGCTAAATATATTTAAAGAATATAATATATATAATAATTAATATTAAGGTAATAATCAAAGTAATGTAATTTTTTTAAAGCGGTTAGGCTGGCGAAAAACGGCTTGCAAATGAAATTGACGATTGACAGTTGACAGACAAAAATTGCGCAACACTTTGTGTTAATGTCACTATTTGCTTTTTTTTCTGCGTAATCTTGCGACAAAAGTGCAAAAAAGAAAAAATTATCAAAAAAACAAAAACACAGAAAAACTTCAAAAATGCATTTTTTGTGTTGATTTTTGCAAAAAAAAATCTATTAAATGCTAAAAAGAAAAAAAAGATTATGTGACTTTTTGTACGCCTGCTTTGTGTATCTTTGGCACCCAAAAAAAGGAAAATATGAAAAATTTGATTTTAGAAACAACTGACAACAAGGAACTATTTTTCATCCCTGACGACACCGTTCTGGAGGTGGCCGAAAATGAAGATGGTTCTTCCACAATCGCTTTCGTGAATATTATCAGAGTGAAAAGTTCAATGGACGAGATACAAGCAGAGATGAGTAAGTCAAGGATCCCTAAGGTTGCATGGCTACGATACAATCAGTTACAAAAGGTGGTTCAAAAAACATAATATCTCATCTTCCAGCCAGAAAAAACAATAATGGAGAAAAGTGTAATCCAGTATAGGGAAATGGCGCAGGATGCGCACCGAGTGATTGAACAAGAGCGGGAAAACTTAACGAAAAGGTTGGAATATCTGAAGGGGCTCATCAAGATGATGGATTCTATGGAAGATCTTCTCGCCGAGAATAAAAAACTCCACGAAGAGATAAGGCATCTCCAACAGATACATATCGACGAAAAGAGGAAACGGTCGGAATTAGAGATGAGAATGGAGGAAATGAGAAAACTCTCTGACGGAATGGCCAAAAACGCTTCTGAAAGCACCCTGTTGAAAGCTTTGCGTTCTTATGCCAACAAGTCGAAACGAAAGACAGCCGACAAACGCGCTTTCGCCAAAACCGCCATTTTGGAAATTGCGATTTTAAATGGGCTCATGTTACCGGAAGATTTAGCAACAACCATCGAAGGCTTGGACGACGAGCATTCGGAGCCCAAAGTGGTGAATGTTACGGGCAATTATAACGACGTTCATCACAACAGAGGTGTTAACTTTAACGAAAATCACATATAGCAATGGCAGGAAACACAGTTTATGTGCAAGGTTCCTACGTGGATGTGCACGACAATGAGGTGGTGAACCTCTCTATTGACAAGGCAACGGTTCAGATGCAGGATGAGGTCAAACCAAGTGAAGTGGCCAGACCGGAGGTTTTGTCGGAAAAAGAGATGAAACGAGCTGTTGAAAACAGCGCAAGCAAAGGATATTGGTGGAGCAGCCGCTCATGGGCGGTGGTGTATCGTGTTTACCAGATGAAGGGATATATGGCCAGCATCAGTCAGTTTGTGCGCGAGGCCAACAACTGGGGCATAGAAACAGGTTTTGAATGCAACTATTTTGCTGTTCAGAAGCCCATCTCCTCAGGGATGCTTTCAGGACTGCCTGACAAATGGGTGAAACAAGGTGCCCAAGGGCAAGCGGTGAAACTGGCCAACACACTCCTTGAAGAATTAGACAACACCTTCTGCGATTCTAAATAAGTTCTAAAAGTTCTAAAAATCGCTCTAAAAGTTCTAATAAGAGTTCTAAACCCTGACGAAATTTGTCGGGGTTTTTCTTTTTGTGTCTTTTTGCCGCGAGTTTCAATGAAGAGGCCTCTTGAAACCGGAACATGTTTAACCCTTAAAAAAAATCAAAATGGAAAGTATAGTTAGAATTCTCAATCAATCGGAACTGACCACCCGTCAGTATCAAGACAAAAAAACAGGCGAGCAAAAGGTGATGAACTCTGTGACCCTGAAACTCTCAAACGGCATCGACACCTTCTTGGGTGAGATTACTGGTGAAAGGGCGGTGAACTGCCCGAAGCTGGACCCCAACTTTTTCTATCGCGTGCAGTGCACGATGGTGGTGCGGGAATGGAACTCGCAGCAGACAGGCGAGCCGATGCAAGCCACCACCATCTATATTGACAAAATCAGCCTCACCTAAACCATGTATCACGCTGACACCAACCCCGAAGAGACCCACGAAGGTTGGGAAGCCCAGAAGGGAATCAAAAATCCCAACCCGTTGCGGGCGATGATGGACGAGCTGTGTGTGAGCATGGAAGAGCTGCGCAGCGGGGCGCGCACCCGCCGACTGTGCGATGCGCGAACCCTGCTGGCAGCGGCTCTGCCCGCCACCCAGAAGCAGTTGGCTACTTTGTTTAACAGCACCCAACCCGCCGTGAGTGCCATGCGAAAACGACATGCCGCCCTGCTGAAAAGCGACCCTCACTACAGGGCGAAGTGGCAAAGAATCACAAGTCTTAAGTCTCAAGTCTAAAATCTTAAATCTCAAATCCCAAAACAAATGAACACATTCGAAGTTTTTGAGTTGACCGAAATGACGGTCACGTTGAAAAGTCAGGAGGACTATAATCTCCAAGTTTTAAGAGGCAAAGTGATAGTGAACGAGGAAGATCGCAGCCTTTCGTTTGAGCAGAATGCACCCCGTGGTCCCAGGAGCGCGGAGGTGATGTGTACACCGCACTCGCGGTTAGTGCGTCAGCCAAATGGCAGGCTTTCGTTGAGATTCCGCTTTTCGGACAAAGAGCCGGGAATCGGCTTCCAACTGATACGTGAATTGAAAGCCATATTGAGCACACTTGACATTACCTCTAAAAAACGTGCGGCATGAAATTCAGCATCTTCAGTAGTGTGAAGTCGCAAAGCGGCGAACTTTGCACACAGGAAAAATTCAATGAGGTTTGCACATCACCCTTGGTGTGCAACCTCTGTGTGGCGATTGCCAATGAGCCCGACCACGACAAGCGCAACGCCCTCAAGAAACAGCTACCCATCATCACTTTCCAAGCCTTTTTTGAGGGAGCCCGCAAAAACAGCAACGCGCAACCCAGCGGCTGCTTTATGTTCGACGGCGACGGAATGGAGAACCCGCGCGGGTTTTATGACACTAACATTGCCCACCGTTTGGAAGAATTGGGCATCCTTTACGCCGGAATGACCCCATCGCAACACGGTCTGCGTCTGGTGGCGCGGATGCGCCCGGAATTTGGTTCGATAGCCGAAGCCCAGAAATGGTTGAGCGGGCAGATAGGGTGGGAGTGCGATGCGGCGTGCAAGGATTTGGCGCGGGCGAGTTATGCGGTGCCGGGGGAATATGTTTATTTTTTGAACCCCGCGTTGTTTACGGAAAACGGGACCGTAGAGGCGAAGGAAGAGGGAAGAGGGAAGAAGGAAGAGGGAAGAGGTGAGATGGAAGAGGTGCCGGATTGTAACGAGACGTTCAAGGGCATTCCATTGGCCGACATCTGTCACGAATGGTTGTTGCAAACCGGCGGGGAACCTGCGGAGGGCGAACGCAACGACCGGTTGCACAAATTGGCGTTGCGGTTGCGACATATCACCGATTTCAACGAGGGCACGATGTTGGCCGTGATGCCCAATTATGGATTGAGCGAAGAGGAGATGCGGTCGTTGATTCATTCCGCTTGTGTGGCGCAAAGGACCAGTAGGCCACGTGACCTGCAGCCCGTGTTAGACAAGCTGATGGCCGTTCAGCAGATGGAGCAGGAAGACGAGGAGGATGATTTGGCGGACGAGGAGATTGTGTCTTTGAACGAGCAAATCAGCAACTTGGATTTCACTTTGCCACCCTTGATCCGGCAAATTGCCTCCACCGCTCCTGATGATTTTGTGGCGGCTTGCGTGTTGTGTCAGCTGCCGATGTTGGGAACTTTGGCTTCCAAGCTAAGAGCCCAATATTTGGACGGGCGAATGCACAGCCCCTCGTTCCAAGTCTCGCTGGAAGCCCCGCAAGCATCGGGAAAGAGTTTTATGACGCGTATTTCCGAAATGTTGATGGCCCCCATTCGCAACCGCGATGCGGAGGAACGGCAGAAGGAGCAGGAATATATGGAGAAGATGAACGAGTTGAAGGTGACCAATGTGAAAGTGACCGCAAAGAACCGTGAAGAGCTTTTGGGACAGAAGCCCAAGGGGATTATCCGCTTTGTGCCGGCCACTATCAGTATTACCAAACTGTTGCAGCGTTTGGAAAACGCCCGTGGATTGCATATCTTCGCCTTTGCGGAGGAGATTGACACGGTGACCAAAGCCTTTAAACGAGGGTTCTCTTCTTACGGTGACCTGCTCAGAGTGGCTTTTGACAACGGCTTATACGGACAGGATTACGCTTCCACAGAATCGTTCAGCGGATTGGTGACCGCCTACTACAACACGCTCTTCAGTGGTACCCCAAAGGCGATGCGGAGATTCTACCCCGATGTGGAAGACGGGTTGGTGAGCAGAGTCTGTTTTGTGATGCTGCCCGATCAGTTCGGCAAGCCGATGCCGGTGTGGGGTGAGCTGAAGGAGAAAGACAGCGAAGAAGTTCTTTACCAATTGGAGCGGCTGGATCAGGTGAGCATTATGGGCAACACCGTGCAGCCCGACCATGTGATGGACCTCACCTTCCTGAACCGCGACCTGAAGAGGTGGCTCACCGAGCAGCAGGAGGAGGCCGTGAGAACCAACGATAGAACCAGGGATGTGTTTTGCAGACGCTCGGCCGTGGTAGGCTTCAGAGCGGGAATGCTAGCGTGGTTTCTCTATGGCGAGAAGAACACCCCTTTGAACCGCAAGCGCACCTGCGCCTTTGCCCGCTGGGTGGCCAACCAGATGCTGACGCAGCACCTGCTGCGCTTCGAGATTGACGGCACGGGGAGCAACCTGAACCCTTGGGAAGATATTTTTGAGCAACTGCCCGAAGAGTTTGGCAGAGACGATGTGCAACAGATTCTTAAAGCCAATGGCGTGGGCACCACCCTGCGGATGGTGCTCTACAAATGGCGTCTCCTGGGCTGCATTAAGCCCACCGAGTATGGCCCGAGGCAGAAGGCACTGCGATTCAGCAAGTGCGCGTGATGCGCGGTCGGACTGTCAATCGTCAATCGTAAATTTTGTTTGCAATGCGTGTTCTGCACTTTCGGAACATCGCGCACTTGCGAGGCGGAGGTTTCGCCAGCTCCTAACGTCGCTTGGCGGAATGACGATGACGGTGCGCGTGGAAAAAGGGGGAAACAAGGGCGGCGAGAGGCGGTGTGCGGCAACGGCACGCACTGCCTGCCGCCCTTGTTTCCCCTCTCATGATTCACGATGCGAGCCGTCATTCCGGCCGACGACAGGAGGGCGGAATCTCCTCCTCGCAAGGGCGAGAGATGACGAGTAACTGGTAACTGGTGAATTTTGTTTGTAAGGCGTTTTGTGCGTTTCGAAAATGTTTTTTAGCACCTGATCTTGTCTCAAATAATCAAAATGATTCTGATTTGTAAATAATACTAGTGCGTTCTTTCTTTATTTTTTTTATTTTTGCACTTTCAAAATATGCTTAAATCATTGACAAAGAAAGGATTTTAATATGCTAAAAAAAATTATTTATTCTGTTGTTCTTACGTTTGTTGTTTTTCCTGTTTTTGCTTTGGAAACAATAACACTTTCACTTAATAATAGCAAACCGATTGAAGATAAACACTCTGTACTTGTAAATGATGCAAGGGTGGTAAAAGGCTATATCTTTAATACAAACATAGGTAAATATGTCTACCATACCGACGCTTATGTTATAGTTGACTATTATGGCGTACATGTTTCTATTAAAGGAATAGATCGGATCTATAATGCAGTCCGGACTAGTAATAATCCCAATTTCAACTATTGTGTGTGGATAGATTTAAGCCCATATGGAGGTTATTGGCTTTTCTTCAATTTATAAAGATTGATTTTGCCACATATATCCATAAAAGAAGGTGTAAAGCGGTCTGTCAATCGTCAATTGTGTTTATGTATTCATATACTTATTGTTGAAATGACTTCTTAATTTCTGGAAATCTTTATCGAAAGTTCTACTTCTTTGAGGAAGTCTTTCTTTTGGGAGGCGGCTGAAATCATCAAAAAGCAACCGTTTGTTTTCATCTTCATCACCTTCAATTAACATTCTAAATGTTATATCGAACAGAACTGCTTGATGATACTGTTCTATCATTGCTGCTCTAAAATAAGAAGTCTCTTCTTCAATAGGATTCTGTTTGTCATATTGAAGTTGATTTTTGCGATTACATAAAGCTTGATTTAGATTGCATACTAATCGAAATCTATTCTCTATGGCTTTTTTCATGGAATGTTTCCACATGTCCTTGTCTTGCGGATTATTCCCAAACCAGGTTTGATAAAATTCCACTCGGGCTAAATCAAAATAGATAGTTTTCCAAAACATATCATTGTCAGCTAATTCTATTACTTTAGAGAAACAATCTTTAGCTTTTCCGAGATTATCTTGTATAAAATATTGTTTTTCTGAATCCATTAACAGATACCGTTCACGGGCTTTTATAAGATTGTCTATGTCAATGTTCCTTGAATCTGGCAACATGTTAAGAGAACTATTCAGATAGCAAAGTCCCAAATACTTAAAATATAGACATCTACAGGAGGCATTCCGAAGAAGATTCGAATCAATTGTCATAATTGCCGTATAAGACTGTTCTGCATCTTCTTTAAATATCTCTTGGTTGGACCAGAATTTTAGATTCTGAGCAAATTGGTATTTTGAGGTTGCTTCAATTAATGACACAGCTTCTCTTAACACCCTAATAGAGCCGTTGGCATTTTTTTCAAGTTCTTCCAAATATTCTGATAATGATTTTATGTAATAATAATATTCATTTCTGAAATATCTCACAACTATCTTCGTCCGAGCTTTTTCCCAAGAGTTCCCATCTTCATATCTATTTGGGTTAATCATAAGAAATGCCATCAAAGGAACGAAATCTATAGAGAATTGAAGTTCATCTGCTAATAATGTGCCCGATGTTACTTTTTGTCTCTTTTCTTCAAATACGTTTAACTGACTCAAAAAGGCTTCTATGGCTTCCTCTTGCTTTGTGATAGAACCATAAGTCCCTTTTTCAAAGTTACCAATTAAACCAATAATATTCTTAATGTAATGATTATTTTCAAGAACATTACCCTCCATCTTACTAATCACACTCACAGTGTCAATAGATTGAAAAGTAACAAAGCTAAATGACAATGCTAACAATGCTATAATAGCACTTGCTATTGCCGTTATACTCATTAAATTATCAGCAAGAGATTTATATCGAATAATGACAAGAACTGCAAACAGGGCAAGTGAGCCTATGCCCACGAGGAATTTAATAGATATAGGTGTCACCATACCTATAGGCGTACGCCTAAAGAATCTGCGAAATAAATTATTTAGTATTTTGCCACTCATTTCTATTTTATCTTATTATTGACTGGCAAAAATAATAAATATTTGATCTTAACGACTTACTTCGTACCGAAGAAATTGACCATGAACTTGTCGCTCCAGAACTCGGCTGTGAGGTTGAATAGCCTTTCGGCGTTGCTGTCGATGGGTTCGTCAAGCCAGTTCACAATGGATCGGAGTATGCGTGAGTTTACGTACTTGCCTGGAACACGCGGCTGGCCATAGCCTACTCCCCACTCCCCCATATCTGTTTATGTTTTTTGGGGATTTTCGTTATCTTTTTTTGCCGCCAACGAAACGTGTGTCTTAATTTTACAATTGATTTTTGAATTGTTAAAATTTAGAGGCGGGGTTTCGGAGGGAAAACCTGAAACTAATCGTCAACCGATGATTTTCGTTTTCAACGCACTTTTTGAGATTGCGTGCCGTCTGCATGCTGACCCCGCATCGCATCGCCCAACCCCACACTGCAGTATGGGGTTATTGGGATTTTGTGCCGCTGGCACAAGAGGAGCGGACAACGCGTCTGTCAATCGTCAATCGTCAATTTCGTTTGCAAGGCGTTTTGAATTCAGGGCAAAAAAATAGGGCTGTCGCGATGCGGCAGCCCTATTAGTTGCGATAAAACTATTGCCTTTATTTCAGCAACTTGAAGAACTCGACCATCAAATCCCAGCACATTTGCACGGTTTTGATTTCGAGTTTCTCGTCAGGTGAGTGCACGCCGCGGAGAGTTGGACCGAAGGAGACCATGTCCATGTCGGGGTACTTCTCGGAGAACAAGCCGCACTCCAAGCCGGCGTGGATGGCCAGCACCTGCGGCTCTTTGTGGAAGATGTTGTGGTAGGCCTCCACGAGCACGCGCAATGCCTCGGAGTTGGGGTTGGGGTTCCAGCCGGGATAGCCGTCGGAGTTTTCCACATCGGCGCCGATCATCCAGAAGGTGGTGGACACCTTGTCGACGATGGCCTGCTTCTTGCTCTCCACCGAGCTTCTTTGGCTGGTGGTGAACACCACGTTGCCGTCAACAATCTTCACGGAAGCCAGGTTGGTGGAGGTCTCCACGAAGCCGGGGATGTCTTGCGACATAGCGGCCACGCCGTGCGGGCACACCACGAGGGCGTTCAACACGTCGATTTGGAAGGTCTCTTCAAAAACTTCCTTCACTGCAGGGGCGGGCTCCACGGTCACCATCACGCCGGGATCGGTGGTGTGGAATTCCTCCTTATAGGTTTTGTCCATCTGGGCCACGTAGGCTTTCCAGCCTTCCACCTCCTCTTTGGGCAGGGCCACAATGGCGTAACCCTCGCGGGCGATGGCGTTGCGCAGGTTGCCGGCGTTAATGTCGGCCACGCGCAGGTTGTGGTCGCTGTAGGAGTTCCAGAGGATGCGGGCGAGGAGTTTCACGGCATTGCCGCGTCCCTTGTTGATGTCGTCGCCGCTGTGTCCGCCTTGCAAGCCCTTCACCTCGATTTTGAAGAACTCGCAACCTGCCTCCACGGGCTCGAACTCGCAGGGCAGGGTGGCCACGGTGTCTTGTCCGCCGGCACAGCCGATGAAGAACTGACCTTCGTCCTCTGAGTCGAGGTTGAGCAGCATCTTGCCGTTCATGAAGCCGGCTTCCACTGCCTTTGCGCCGGTGAGGCCGGTCTCTTCGTCGATGGTGAAGAGTGCCTCGATGGGACCGTGTTGCAGTTCGTTGTCGTCCAAAACGGCCAGTGCCATTGCCACTCCGATACCGTCGTCGGCACCGAGGGTGGTGCCCTTGGCTTTCAGCCATTCACCGTCGATGTAGGTCTCGATGGCGTCTTTGTCGAAATCGAACACCTTGTCGTTGTTCTTCTCGCACACCATATCCATGTGGGCTTGCAGCACCACGGGCGTCACGTTCTCTTTGCCGGGAGTGGCGGGCTTGGAAATCAGCACGTTGCCGACCTTGTCGCGCTTGGTGGGCAGACCCAATTTCTTGCCGGTCTCCTCCAACCAGAGCGACATCTTCTCCTCGCGCTTCGACGGGCGCGGAATCTTGGTGATCTCATTGAAATAATAGAAAACCTTTGAAGGTTTCAGATTCAGCATTTCTTCGTTCATATTGTTTGGGTTTTAGATGATAATTCGAAATTGTCGGGGGCATTTAAAATGCGAGGGCAAAGATACAATTTTTTGGTTTATGGTTTAAGGTTTAAGGTTTAAGGTTTAAGGTTTAAGGTTTAAGGTTTATGGGGGAGTTGTAAAAAAATCGTATCTTTGCACCCTTAAAATAAGCTTCTAAGCTCCTAAGCTTTTAAGCTTCTAAGCTAAAAAAAATGGACGACAAAAAAATAATCTTTTCCATGGTGAACGTCAGCAAGACGTATCCGCCTCAAAAGCAAGTGCTTAAGAATATCTACCTTTCCTTCTTCTATGGAGCGAAAATCGGCGTGCTGGGTTTGAACGGCGCCGGTAAGTCCTCTCTGTTGAAGATTATCGCCGGACTGGACAAGTCCTACCAGGGCGAGGTGGTCTTTTCGCCCGGATATTCAGTGGGTTATCTGCCTCAGGAGCCGCAAATTGATGACAATCTGACGGTTAAGGAGGTGGTGATGCAGGGAGTGCAGCCCATTGTGGATATATTAAAGGAATATGAAGAGGTGAACATGAAGTTCTCGGAGCCGATGAGCGACGACGAAATGAACAAGCTGATTGAGCGGCAGGGCGAGCTCACCGACCTGATTGAGCAGTACGACGCGTGGGAACTCGACTCGAAACTGGAAAGGGCGATGGACGCGCTGCGCTGTCCCGATGGCGACACTCCCGCCAAGAACCTCTCCGGGGGTGAACGTCGTCGCGTGGCCCTCTGCCGTTTGCTGCTCACCGAACCCGATATCCTTCTCTTGGATGAGCCCACCAACCATTTGGACGCCGAGTCGGTGGAGTGGTTAGAGGCGCATCTGCAGCAATATAAGGGCACGGTGATCGCTGTGACCCACGACCGTTATTTCCTCGACCACGTGGCGGGCTGGATTTTGGAACTCGACCGTGGCGAAGGCATCCCGTGGCAGGGGAACTACTCTTCTTGGCTGGAACAGAAAGCCAACCGCTTGGCGATGGAGCAGAAGCAGGAGAGCAAGCGCATGAAGACGTTGGAGCGCGAGTTGGAGTGGGTGCGCATGGCCCCGAAGGCGCGTCACGCGAAGTCGAAAGCCCGTTTGAACGCCTACGACAAGCTGCTCAACGAGGACGTGAAGCAGAAAGAGGAGCAGTTGCAGATTTTCATCCCCAACGGACCGCGTTTGGGCAACAACGTCATCGAAGCGCAGCACGTGCGCAAGGCCTTTGGTGACAAGCTGTTGTTCGACGACCTGAACTTCAATCTGCCGCCCAACGGCATTGTGGGTGTCATTGGTCCGAACGGTGCGGGCAAAACCACGCTCTTCCGTCTCATCATGGGCTTGGAGCAGCCCGACAGTGGCGATTTCAGGGTGGGTGAGACCGTGAAGGTGGGTTATGTGGACCAGCAGCACACGGTGATCGATCCCGAAAAGACCGTGTGGGAAGTGGTATCAGAGGGCAACGAGCAGATGATGATGGGCGGAAGGCTCATCAACTCGCGCGCCTATCTGTCACGGTTCAACTTCGGCGGCACCGACCAGAACAAGAAGGCCGGGGTGTTGTCAGGCGGTGAAAGAAACCGTCTGCACTTGGCGCTTACTTTGAAGTCGGAGGCCAACGTGTTGCTGTTGGACGAGCCGACTAACGACATCGATGTCAACACGTTGCGTGCGTTGGAGGAGGGTTTGGAGAACTTCGCGGGCTGTGCGGTGGTCATCTCCCACGACCGTTGGTTCCTCGACCGCATCTGCACGCACATCCTCGCTTTCGAGGGCGATTCTCAGGTCTATTTCTTCGAAGGCAGCTACACCGAGTATGAGGAGAACAAGAAGATGCGACTCGGGAATGAGGCGCCGAAGAGGATTCGGTATAAGAAGATTACGGTCATTTAATAGTTAGCAGTTAGCAGTTAGCAGTTGGGTAGGGACGTCACATTGTGGCGTCCTATTACGGCGTCTTGAGGTGATTGTCGGGGTTTAGAATCTTCTAAGGGCGCTTTTGTCAGGAACAGGATCGAGGGTGAAGATGGATTCGTCGATGACGTGGATGATGAGGATACCCTGTTGCTGTGCGTATTCATAGGCGTCGCGTTCGAAATTGACGGCCGCGATTGCTGCAATTACTTCTTTGTCTTTGTGCTCGGTGAAGAGCAATTTGAAACGTTGCATTTTGTCGATGTATTCATCGATGTCGGTTTTGCGGCAGTTGGTTTTGACCTCCGTGGCGATGGCGAGGTCTTCCCCGTAGGAGAGCACGTCCACCTCCATTTCCAAGTTCAGTGCTTTGATTTTGCGGTGCATGTCTTTGCAGTAGCGATCTACTGCGAATCCTGCTTTCGTGAACATTTTGTGGCCTTTGGGACCGAGGAGCCCTTCTACGATATGGCCGACCACGGAATGGAATTCCGCAGAGAGTCTGTTCACTGATTCAACGGCCTTATTGACGTTTTTCTCTAGTTTATTCAGCGAGGCCTTCCTTTTTGCTTCCTCTTTCTCCCATTTTATCTCTCTCTTTCTCATTTCCTCCTGGAACTCCTTTCTCCATTGTTTCCTCTCCTCTTCATTGTCCTTCTTCCATTGTTTCCGTTCCTCTTCATTCTCTTTTCTCCGCCTTTTCCGCTCCTCTTCGTTGTTCTTTTTCCACTGTTCCATTTCCGCTTCGAACTTCTCGTCGCGTTCCTTGCTCCATCTTTTCCGTTCCTCTTCATTGTCCTTCTTCCATTGTTTCCGTTCCTCTTCATTCTCTTTTCTCCGCCTTTTCCGCTCCTCTTCGTTGTCTTTTTTCCATTGTTTCCGCTCCTCTTCATTCTCTTTTCTCCACCGTTCCAAGTCCGCTTCGAACTTCTCGTCGTGTATTCTCGCGCGTTCTCTGAGTTCCGCCATGTACTTTTCGTGTTCGAGACGGGATTGCTCGTTGAGGCGCTCCATTTTCTCGAACCATTCGTCGTGTTTGCGCATCCTTTGGTCGAATTCCTCTTTGTCCATACGCATCTTGTTTATTTTCAATTCGTTTCTGTTTATTCGTTTGGTGTTCTCCATCACCATCTGTCGCAACTGCGGCGATTCCATCTCTGCTAATTGGCTTTTGTTTTCCATAAGTTTTGATGTTTTGATTGTGAGTCTATAAATTTAAATTTAGTTTCTTTTTGTTTTTATGAATACTAATTTTTTAACGCTGCAAATATACAAAAATATTGATTAAAATATCAATAAAGATGAAATTTTTATTTATTTCTGATAATCAATGGATTGCGACTGAAAAATTACAATCAGTTATGATAAAAATAACTAAATATTTTATAATTAAGTGCTGTTTGTCGGTTTGGAGGTGTTGCTTTATAAGGTTGGCCTGCGGCCAGTCTTTTTACGTCGCTACCCCGCCCTGCGGGCACCCGTTGCAGGCAAGCCTGCTTTTCCTCTTCGCTCGGCATAGCAAAAGCAAGCTTTTCCTCTGCACTCGCTCATCCGTCAAATCTAAAAGAAGGGGAATGGTGCGGTCGCCAGCACTGTCCTTGGGGCAATCGCAACGGTTTGCGTGCATAAGACAGGAGCGGCGTCAGCGTTGCGCGGCGAGGACTTCCTCTTCCGTGAGTCCGGTGATGCGGATAATGGTGGGAGTGTCGAAGCCGTTTGCTATCAAGCTGAGGACGATCTGTCTCTCCTTTTCGGTACGGCCCTGCTCGATGCCTTCTTTCAACGAATTCTCTTGGGCGCAGCGGATGGCGTCCTGCACATCGGCGTATTCCAGTACGCTCTTTTTGTATTTTTTCTTTTCCATAACGGTTAGTTTTGCGTATTTACCATCCTCGAACAGCCCGCGGAAAACCTCGTCTTCCTGCGACAAATCCTGCACTTCCATTTGTCCCATGTTTTTCAGTATGTAGGCCCACTTGTGCTTGTCGTCGGGAAATTCCGTGTCTTTAAGCTGACCGGGTTTTGACGCGGCAAATTTACTCAATTCTAGGAAGCAAAAGATCATTCTGTCAGAAAATACTTCGTTGTGTTCGTCTTTGAACTGAACAACATGAAAATAATTGCCGTTTTCGCACCCCTTAAACCAAGTCGGGAGAAAGTCCAGTATACAGAAAGAGATAGTCATCGGAATGTTGTATTCCATGTCGCCCCGCTCCACATTCTGGCTGATAACCCTGCAGTTATAGGTGATGGCTCTGTTGTTGAAAAAGCTCTGTTGTACGCGCTGCATTTCCACGATGACATGTTTCCTGTCGTTTGTGACTCCGTAGATGTCGAGCGTGACGCGCTTGATGTCTTCGGTATCGCCGAGTAGTTCCGTTGGCAGGAAGGTGATGCTGGTGACCCCTTCCATCTTGTCGGGTAGGAAAGTCCGGAGCAGTGACAGCAATCGTTCCGCACCACGTCTGTCGTTGCAGAACAATTTCTTGACGCCGAAGTCGGTGAGCGGGTTGATGTAAACCGGAGCCGGTTCTGCTTTCCTGGCTTCCGAAAGCTTCTTTACTTTGTTTTGTGATTTTTCTTTGGTCATAAAATTCTAAGTTGTTTTATAAGTTCTTTCCGCTGCAAATATACAAAAATATTGATTAAAATATCAATAAAGATGAAATTTTTATTTATTTCTGATAATCAATGGATTGCGACTAAAAAATTACAATCAGTTATGATAAAAATAACTAAATATTTTATAATTAGGTGCTGTTTGTCGGTTTGGAGGTGTTGCTTTATAAGGTTGGCCTGCGGCCAGTCTTGGAAAAAGTGCACAACCCCCGCTCCATCCCCATCTTTGACAAAATCCTCGTTGCATCATGACGTTGCCCTGGTGTAAAATTCACATTTATTAACATCTGCATTCTATTATAAATCAGTATTATAGCTGAAAATTATAGCCCGTTATTATATATAAGGATTATAATACTGAAAAAAGTGTATTTTTGCCGCTTCGTTTGATTGCCGGATTGCGGATTGAAATTTGGGATTTGAGACTTAAGATTTAAGACTTGAGATGGCGAGAGAACGAAAGAGGAAAGAGTGATTAATACATCTTCCTTGAGCAGCCCCGTAGGGGCAAGAGCTTGGTAGCCAGGGGTAAGGCGTGAGGAACGAACGCCGCCACCCCTGGGACAAAACGAAAAAAGTAAAAAAAATTAACAATATGAACCAAATGTACAATTTGAACCCAACAACCAACCAGGAAAACCAAAAACAACACGAGGGCGTGTTTACGCGCGCGCGGGCGCACGCACCTATATCCGCGCCTATACACGCGCATACGCGCGAAGGCGCTAAATCCCGTTCCCGAATCTCCCTCCTCCCTCTGCTCGTGGCTTTCGCCGTGACGATGATTGTTGGAGTGGGGAATGTGTGGGGGCAAAGAACGTTGCTGTTTACCAGAAACAGCAATAATGATGTGGTGAAAGCTACGAAGGGTACCAATACCGTAAGTAATGCAGATGGTGCCTTCACCAATAAAGGGAGCGGTGCCGCGGAATGGACACCTCCGACAGGTGTGAAAATAATGAAAGTGCACGGCGTTGGCGGTGGCGGCGGCGGCGGCGGTGCCAAAGTAGTTGCTCCTGCATATTCTAGAAGAGCGGCTGCAGGCTCTGGTGGTGGCGGCGGTGCTTATGATTACAAGTTGGTATCGGCTGAAAATGCTATCTATACGCTTTCGGTAGGTAGTGGTGGCTCTCGTGGTAATAAATCAGGAGGAAATGGAACATCTGGCGGCTCTTCCTATTTCAAACTTAAAACCGCAGATGCAAATACTAGATTGATGGATGCGGATGGGGGCACAGGAGGTAATGGTGAGGCTGCTACGAGTTCAAATCAAGGGTATCGAAGTTGGGAAGGGGTCCTAACAGGTTGGAAAACATATTATAATTATCAGATTTTGCCAGAATCCTCAAATGCTGTTGATGGAGGTAGTTATCATAATGCAGGGTATAATGGTGGCAGTGGAACAACGGGGTCGTCAGAAAATAACCCAAAAGCGACAGGTGGTGCAGGAGGAGCTGCAGGTGGATATGGAGTTATATCTATGCCATCAGGTTATTCCTTAGGTGGTTCGAAATCCGGTTCAGCTTCAACGGGTGATTATAAAATAGATGGCTCTACGGGTAATAATTATGGCGGTGGTGGTTCCGGCGGATCGGCCACAGAACAAAATGCAGTTAGTTATGGCGATGATACCAAGGAAGCCTATGGCGGTGCCGGTGCCAACGGTATTGTTTGGGTCGAATACATCAATATGTCTGTTAGTTGTTCACAAAATGTGACATGTCCTGGCGGAAATGATGGTCGTATCACCATAACGATGACTGCCTATAAGAATGCAACAGATTCCTATACCTATTCCTATGTGAATACAACTACAGGCGAAGAACAACATGATATCCCATTTTCGGGAACCTCTACGATTATTCCTGGCTTGACGAAAGGTCATTATGTGGTTACAGTGACATTTAATGGCGAGTTAGAGTGTGAACGTGAAATTGAAGTCAAGGAATTAGCCAAATTGGTGACCCAAATCACCCCTACAAACGTCACTTGCTTCGATAGCTTGAATGGTTCAGCAGTGGTGGCAATCACCAGCGAATGGAATGAAGTCTCTTTTACGCCCAGTGCCAGTGATGTTACCTACCAATGGTATAACAGCAATGGCTCTATCAGTGGCGCAACCAGTGCCACATTGAGCGATCGTCCAGCTGGTACCTATCGAGTGGGGGTAACAGTGAAGGTGCAAGATGATCCTGCTACCTATTGTACGGTTTACGATACCGTGGACATCACGCAACCCACACCCATCAATGCGTTTGTTCTGCCGGCGCAAGTATCTGTGTGTGAGGGCGATTCTGTACTGCTCTCTGCAACGGCTTCTGGTGGTGGAGAGAGTAAATATAAGTTTACATGGAAGCAAGGCACGGGACAAAATAAAGTACAGGTGGCGGCAGATACCAATCAATACATGGTTCATACCTCGAATGCGACAGGTGCCCTTGTATATACGTTGGTGGTTGAAGGAAAAACAAATCATTGTCCGCAGAATAACGACGACAGTATTGCCACGGTGACGGTGAATCAAAGACCTGTGGTGAGCATTACGATCCTCCATGATACTATTTGTGAGGGGGGCAATGCGACATTAACTGCCAGCGTTTCGAATTTCAGTAGCGGAATCAGGTATGATTGGAGCAATGGTACTGAAAATAATTCCTCAATAACGGTGTCCGAAGCAGGTCCTTATACAGTGACGGCCACGGTGACAGCAACAGGCTGTTCCAATACAGCCGATACTACGGTGGTGGTACACACTTCGCCTGCAGACGTGGTGTTGAATTGTCCAGGTACCCTATTGTACAATTCGGATAATAATGTGATCAGTGTTCGTCCGTTAATTGAGAACGAGGAAACCGTAACATGGGAAATCATCTCGTCAACCAATAGCTTGACCTCTAACACGGACATCTCACAACCTAGAACCGACAATACGATCAATGTAAAAGCAGCGGCGTTGGGAGAAGCAGTCGTTAAGGCTACGATCACAAAAATCCACAACATAGAAGGATGTAACGAAGTGACGCAAAGTTGCACTTTGAATGTCGCCAAGAATGTGATGACAGTGGAGTGTCCGCAAACGGTGGCAGCAGTAACGTATGATGGCCAGGAACATGCCGTTTTGAAGAGCACTGATGTCATTCAAGTTAAGGATGAGAACGGCGACCCATTATCTGGCGCTAGTCTCTATTTTAAGATCGATGATACACAGTTCCTTACCACAACCGATACGCCAAAAGTGGTGTCAGCAGGGAATTATCAATTGACGGTGAAGGCCTGCCATCCTTCCTATTCGGACAACACCTGTCAATACACGATGACGGTGAACCGTCGTCCAGTGACGGTTCAGGTGATGGATTGTGCGTCTTGGAAGGGTACGAGAGACACTACGGAAATTGCCGGTCATTATACCATTAAGGATGGTTCGCTGGTGGAAGGCCATGGGGTGATTGGTCAGATTATCAGTGGTAGCGCGGCTGGAGGTGTCTATTACTACAGCGACACTACCATGGTGAACACCGCCTCCAAATCGGATGTGAAAGTGATGAGCGGCACCACAGACATGACCGCCAACTACGACATCACCTTGCATGCAGAGCAAACCATTATGGAGTTGCAGTTGGTGAGTAAGAAAGACCTCACTTGTAATGGAGTGAACAAGGGTGAGATTGTGGTAGCTGTTACGCCAGACAGTACTAGTTACAAATACTTCATTAACAATGAGCAAACAAGTATTACGAGCCATACTTTCAAGAATCTGGCTGCTGGTTCTTATTTTATAGTTGTGAAGAACAGTGCAGGAACTTGCACTACCAACACGTTGACGGGTGTGAAGGTGGAGGATATCTATCCCATTGCTCTTGTTTCTCATGATGACACTATTTGTAAGGGTGGAAACGCCTCTATTTCGGTCTCTGCTACGGGTGGTAGCGGCAACTACGTCTATCAATGGAAAGATGCTGACGATAATGTTGTGGGTGGCAACCAAGCCATTGTGAATGTTTCGCCGAACAACGACGCTACCTATACTGTGACAGTTAGCGATTTGGCGGACAACACCTGTAATAAGAGTGCTACCAGCGATGTTAAAGTGTTCAAACCCGCTGTGACGTTGAACAATATAGCTTCGCCGACTATCTGCTCCGAACAAGAGGTAACTTTGACGGCTGTAGTGGCAACGGGCTCAGTAGGAACGCCTACTTATGAATGGAAAATAGGCAACGATCCTGTGGAAAACGGCAATCAGGCCAGTGTGACTGTTGCGCCGACCAATAGCACTACTTATACGGTGGTTGCAACAGCTACAGTGGCTGAAGGCACTCACAGCTGTTCCACTACCGATTCGAAGAATGTGACCGTGAAAGTGAACACACCTCCGAGCCCCACCAATCTGAATGTTCCATCCATCATCGCTATGAACGACAGTGCGGTGGTGAGTGTGCGTCCGCTGGTGAATGGCGAGAAAGTGACCTGGACGATCACTGGAGTGACGGAAAATGAAACAACGGGAGCGGCAACAATACTTACTTCCGATGTTGCCTCTGGAGTGCCGTGTGACACGAATTCTATCAAACTGCGTGGTGATGTCATTGGAAAGGTGAAAGTTGAGGCCACAATTCGGCAGCCCAATAGTTATAATGATTGTAACAGCACTTCCGTAGAGGGATTTATTGAAGTGCGTCCCAGCGCAATGAATGTTGTGTGTCCTAAGGATTCTACGATAGTCTATTCTGGAGCGTCTTTTGATGGCGACGTGACCAACAGCAGCATCATGGTTACTGCCGTGGTGAATGGAGAAACTGTGGAATTGGCGGAGAGTACAGATTATTCGTTGACTTACAGTTATACAGATTTGGAGGGAACGGATCATGTTGATGAGACGGTTGCTCCTTCCATTACTAATGCAGGAACGATGCAGGTGACGGTGACGGCCACGCATAACAGTGGCAGCTATGAACCCAACACTTGCCAATACGCCTTGACCATTAATAAACGTCCTGTGACAGTGGAGGTGGTGGATTGCGCATCATGGACAGGCTATCCGATGGTTACTAATATTACCAACGCCATGGTCACCACCCAATATCTAGATTCAACACTGGTTGCGGGAGATCAAATTTCCGGTACCGTCACCACGGTGAGTGCTGACGGTGGTGTCTACACCTATAGTGAACAGACAAACATCAACACCGCTGTCAAGTCCTCTTTGGTCATTAAGAACAGTAATAATGATGCTGTTACAGACAACTATGACATCAAGGTGAAATCCGAGCAGACTATTATGGAACTGCAGTTGGTGAGTGTGAAGAATATCTCTTGTTATGATCATGCCAACGAAGGTGAGATTGTGGTAGCTGTTACGCCAGACAGTACTAGTTACAAATATTTCATTAACAACGGTGAGGTATCAAATATAACGAACCATACTTTCAACAATCTGAGTGCAGGCTTTTATTCCGTTGTTGTGAAGAACAGTGCAGGAACTTGCACTACCAACACTTTGACGGGTGTGGAGGTGAAAGGAATCGAGCTTATTGTTCTTACTACTCAAAACGACACGATTTGCGAGGGTGGTAATACCTCTATTGCGGTCTCTGCAACGGGTGGTAGCGGCAACTTCCTCTATCAATGGGTGGAAGGTGAGAGCACGCCTGTAACGGACGGTAACCAGGCCATTGTGAATGTGGCGCCGACAGAGAACACCACTTATAAGGTGACGGTTAGCGATTTGGCGGACAATACTTGTCAGAAGAACGCCACTTGCACGGTGAAGGTGTTCAAACCCGCTGTGGTGTTGAAGGCAATGAATGCACAAACCATCTGTTCTGGAAGCTCGGTGAATTTGAAGGCTGAGACGGATAGCTACGTGGGTGATGTCACTTATTTGTGGGATACCCCTGAGCAAGATGCGACGGCCAGCATCACGAAGTCTCCTACAACTACGACAACCTATACGGTGGTGGCAACAGCTACGGTGGCTGAGGGCATGCATAGCTGTACCGCTACCGATTCGAAGAGTGTGACGGTAACGGTGAACACCCTTCCCAGCCCCACCAATTTGAACGCCCCGTCCATCATCGCCATGAACGACAGCGCGGTGGTGAATGTGCGTCCGCTGGTGAACGGCGAAAAGGTGACCTGGTGGATTTCCGGAGTGACCGAAGGTGAAACAACGGGCGCGGTCACCATCAGTCCGAGCGGCGTGACTTCCGGAATCGCTTGCACTACCAATGAGATCAAACTCTATGGTGAAACGATTGGCAAGGTGAGAGTGGCGGCCACGATTCGTCAGCCCAACAATCTTACTTACTGTGACAGCATCTTTGTGGAAGATACCATTGAAGTGCGTCCCAGCGCCATGAAGGTGGTGTGTCCTGAGCCGGGTACGGTTGTCTATTCCGGGAATGCGTATGACGGCAATGTGACAGCCTCCAGTTTCGCGGTCAGTGCCGTGGTGAATGGAAACAATGTGACGTTGGAGAATACGGATTACAAGTTGACGTACAGCTATACAGATTTGGAGGGAACGGATCATGTTGATGAGACGACTGCTCCTTCCATTACTGATGCAGGTTCTGTGCAGGTGACGGTGACGGCCACGCATAACAGCGGCAGCTATGATCCCAACACCTGTCAATACACCTTGCAGGTGAACCGCCGTCCGGTGACGGTGGAGGTGGTGGATTGTTCCGCTTGGACGGGCTTGAGAGATACCACTCATATTGTGATGGGAACCAATGCACAATATGCGCAGGGTAGTCTTGAGCTGGTAGGCGGTCACGTGCTGAGCGGCATGGTGATTACCAGTTCCGCTGCCGGTGACGTTTATACTTACAGCGACGATGAAGACGTGAATACCGCATCCAAGTCGGTTGTGACGGTGATGAGCGGCAACACGGACATGACTGACAACTACGACATAAAGGTCAACTCCAAGCAGACCATCATGGAAATGCAGGTGGTTTCGGTGAAGGGGGTGACCTGTCATGGAACCAATAATGGTGAGATTACGGTGACCGCTTTGCCGGCGAACGATACATATATATACTATGCGGATGGTAATCTTAGAGAAGATGTACACATCGTCTCTACAGGGGTGACCTACGATAACCTTGCAGCCGGTGCGCATAGCGTATACGCGAAGAGCGCCGATGGTACTTGTCAGACCAACACGGTGACGAATGTGACGGTGGCCGACATCGAGCCGCTGGCAGTGACGCCGGTCGACACGAGCATTGACGTTTGTGCCGGCGGTGCCGTGGTGCTGAAAGCAATGGCCACGGGCGGTAGCATGGTCTACAGCTACACTTGGACCGCCGGTAATGACACGGTGGGCACCGAGGCTATGGTGCTTGACGTGGTGGCTCCCAACACGACGGTCTACCTTCTGACGGTGCGCGATCATAACGATTACGAGTGCTCTACAACGGCTAAATGTACGGTGAACGTGCGTCCGGGCTTCCCGACGAATATCACTGCCGAGACGAACAGAGTCTGTATGAACAACACCCTGACCCTCACTGAAACGTTGAACGCCGACGATGAGCACAGTGTCTATCAGTGGACATTGGGCGATGGCGAGAACGGTGCGGTGGTGGGTTCCGCCACCAACAGTGAGGTGGAAGTGCACTGGTCTTCAGAGGGCCTCAAGCACGTTACCGTGACCGTGACGAACGACAGCACAGGCTGTACGTCTACAAGCACATACGAGGTGACCGTGGATACTTTGCCGATTGTGACCATCACGGCGGTGGACAACCGCTGGAGCATCTGTCCGAGCCAGGATAGCACGATTTTGGTGGCTCCGGCAGGGGAGGGACTGCATTACAGCTGGAATGTGGCGGGCAATTCCGACACGAACCGTATTAAAGTGGGTGTTGCCGGTAACTACACGGTGACGGTTACGGACGGTAACGGCTGTTGGAGTAGCGAAATGGCCACAGTGGGCCAATATCCGCTTCCGGAAGTGAAGCTGAACGGCGGCAACCTTACGCTGAACATCTGTCCGGGTCAGCAGACCGCCACTTTGACGGCCAGCCCGGTGGAAGATTTTACCTACATCTGGATGCGCGGCAACGATACCGTCAACAACGGTACGCCGCTTGTGACGGAATACCAAAACATTACCACCGCGGGTACTTACCGCGTGAAGGTGATTGACAGCGTGGGTTGTTATGCATATTCCAATTATTTGACTTTGAGTTACTACCCGATTCCCGAGGTGAAGGTGAACAACCCGACGATTTGTGAGAGCGGTGTCGCCATGTTGACGGCTAACGGTGCAGAGACCTACACTTGGTCGCCCACCACCTATCTCTCCAATGTCGACAACGCTTACGCTGAATTCAGCGGCGCAGTGGCAGGCACCTACACCGACACGGTGCGCGGTGTGAACGGCCACGGATGTTGGGATACCGCTGTTGCCCACATCACGGTGCGTCCCGATGTGGTCTTCTTGGTAAACAATCCTGAGTTGCTGAACCAGAGCGTCTGCGCGGGCACCTCCCTCGACAGCATCAAGTTCCATGTGGAGAACGGTACGCTGAGCATCGTGGGCGGTCTGCCGCTCTATGTGGTCTTCCACGGCGACACGGTTTTGGGCGACTACAACGGCGACATTGACGGTTTGACCTACCAGACCGGTACCTTCCCCTTCACGGTGAAGGCCATCTCCAACCAGACCGATCCGGTCTGTCCGACCAAGGAGATGTCGGGTGTCATCAAGGTGAACCCGATTCCGGCGATTACTCTTACCCCCGCCACACAGGAGGTCTGTGCCGGCGGTGTTATCGATACGATTTTGATTACCTGCGCATACGGCACATTGCCTGAAACGCTGGATAATATTAATGGACTTACCTACAACCGCATCAGTGCCGACACTGCCAAGTTATACGGTTCGGTGGCGAACAGCAGCCTTGAGATTCCGGTGACGGTGACAAGCAACCAGACTGAGCCGGTTTGTGCTCCGGTGACGGAGAACATCACGATTACGGTGCATCCGAACCCGGTGGTGAAGATCGCCCACATCGACGATGTGTGTCCGGCCGCTGGAACGCAAGCGGTGACGGCCAACATCACCACGCCCACGACCGCCAATTACACCTATTACTGGACGGGCGGTGTATGGATTGACCCGATGACGACGGTTACCGACTCCCTCGCCAACAAGGTGCTGGCGAATGTGCCGCCGACGGTGTGTGACGAGAGCTTCTCGCTGCGCGTGGAGTTGATGGACGCCTACGGCTGTAGAAGCGTGGATTCCACGATGATGGTGGTGCGCGACACCACAGCTCCGGTGATCACGGTTCTGAACAACCCGATGATGGCACGTCCTATCGGTAACTGTAAATATGAGATTCCGAACCTGCGCGACTCTGTGACGGTGGCGGATAACTGCAACACCGGCGAGTTTATCTTCGGTCAGGATGTGGCAGCCGGCAGTCTGATGGCCGACGCAGAGCAGACGAAGACCGTGAAGGTGTGGGTGACGGGCCGCTGCGGTCACACCGACACTGCTGAGGTCGTGATTCAAAAACCCGCTCCGGTGGAGGTGCACATCACCGCTGCCGACAGCGTCTGTTACGGTTCCGGTACCCCGCTGGTAGCTTCAGCAACTTCAGGCTATCCTGGTCAGATTATCTACACTTGGAGTCCGAACACGGGCCTCTCGGCCACCAACGTGGCTGAGGTTGTGGCTTCCCCGCTGACCAACACCACCTACACGGTGACCGCCCGCGACGGTAACGGCTGTTTCGCACAGGACAGCACCAAGCTGTATGTTTATCCGTTGCCGGTGGTGACCATCACCGATGTGCCTGTTCTCTGTCCGAATGCCGGACAAACCATGGTGTACGCCCAAGTGGACGTGAACGGTGGCAGAGGCACGAGCTTCGACTACCATTGGACTTGCGAGGCGCTCAACTTCAACGCCACCCATACGAATGGCGTGAACAACGAACAGGAGGTTACGAATATCCCCAACACCTGTAATGGTGAATATACTTTGAACCTCGAAGTGACGGAAAACGGTTTGGGTTGTAAGTCGACGGCTTCCACGGTGATCACCGTGAGGGACGATGTGAACCCGACCATTACGTCGGACTTCACAAGCGCGTGGGCAGTGGCGCAGACGGGTAGCAACAACACCAACGGTTGTACCTACGTTGTGCCGAACCTGAAGGATTCCACCTATACGGTGACGGACTTCTGCACGCCGTTGTATGCGCAGGCCCACATTGAGCAGAGCATACCCGCCGGTACGGTGATTGATGCCGCTACTCCGGTGACGGTGACGACTACCGACTCTTGCGGCAATACGGCTTCCACAGTGGTTTGGGTGAATGTGCCCAACAGCTTCGAACTTACCGAAAACACGTATGCACACCAGAATGTGAAATGTTTCGGAGGCAGTGATGGTCAGGTGGTTGTCAATAATCCTGATGGAGGTGTCGCCCCGTACACCTACTTTGTTGACGGTGCATCCAATGCGACTTCCACAGAGTTCACAGGTTTGAAAGCAGGTGAGCACATCATCACGGCAGTGGCTGCCAACGGATGTGTCGCCACGTTGACGGTTACCATCACGCAACCTGACACCTTCAAGATGACGCTCACGACAGTGCCTGCCACCTGTGCCAACAACGATGGTACAGTGACTATACTTGTGGAGGGTGGTACACCCAACTCTTCAGGTAAGTTTGGATTTGATTATACCGGTACTTTGCAGTACACATCCTCAGATACTATTTTTGATCAATATTCATCATCACCTGCCATTGCACAAAACTTGCCTGTTGGTCAATATACTGTGACCATCGAGGATAAAATGGGTTGTACAATCACAGAAACTTTTGAGATTGAGTTGAACAACAACTTGGTGATAGATGAAATTCCGACTCCGGCACCGAGATGTTCCGGCGGCTCTTTCGCCACGATTCCGGTGACGAGCACTCCGGGAACGACCTACTACACTTGGCCGCTTCCAGAGCAGAGCGTGACGGATGGTGTGAGCGGTACGACTGCTGCTACATTGGAAGATGAGCAGACTACGGTGAATGGTCACAATTTGGTGAACAACACCAATGAGCCGGTCTCTTTGACCTACCATGTGACAGCCCACAACGGTGTTTGTACTTACACTTCGGATTTGGTGATGACCGTGACTGCCACGGTGCGCCCGCCGGTGGTGATTTCCACGATGGACACCATCGTTTGTCCGAGCGCCCTCGACGGATTCCAGCTCACGGCCACTATCTCCAATGTTTACTTTGCAGAACGTGACACGCTGATTTGGAACTTCAACAACGAGCAGACGATTGTTCAATATTACGACAATCCTTCCACCAGTTTCACGCAGCACGCGGCAGTGAATATTTCCGCTTCCGAATGCAATAAAGTGTATCCGTTTACGGTGGAATACACCGACGGTACTTGTGCATCCAGCGAGGACGGCACGGTGACGGTCAGAATCCCGAATCAATTCACTATGGTGCTTCCTGAGAATACTGACACCATTGTCAGTTGTATAAACGATGTCAAGGAACCGCACTTAGTGCCCAGCAAATGGCCCTCCTCCATTATTGATGGTTGCGGTCAGGTGATCGATACCTTTGTCAGAGTCCAATACCCGTTTATCTCGAGTATCTGCAACGGAGATGTACCCTTTGTTTATACTTTCGCAGACTGCAGCGGAAATGAAATCACCTACACTTACACCTACCATATAGTTCGTTCTGCCATGACGTTGCCTGCCAACGGTGCAGCAACGGTGGCTTGTGAGAGCGATGCATTGGTGGTGCCGGCTAGCCTCGGTGAAAAACCGGATGCTTGCGGTGTCAGCGTTGCACCGGTCTACGCCGAAAACACAGAGACGGATCCGAACCCGTTGCGTGAGGTGGTGGACGGCAGCGGTACGGTAACCCACAAATATAACTACACCACTTGCGATGGACAGGTCTCTTCGTGGTACTTCGTCTATACGGTGGTGCCGGATCATTTTGACCCGTTCGACACAGTGTCGGTGAACCTCCAGTGCAAGAGCGCGATGGTGGATGTGGCGGATGTTCCAGTGCCGGATACCACCATTTGCGGTACGCACATTGACTTCACGCTGAATTCCAACTATCCGCAGGATGCCTTCAATGGTGAATGCGGAACCCGTACCTATCGTTACGACTACCGTGTGAACGGCACGGATTATCAGTGGTATTACATTGAGGAGGTGGAGCCTGTTGACTTTGTCATGCCCGCTAACCAGCAGCGCATCGTGGCTTGCTACTCCGAAATCAATATCGGTAATATTCAGTTGCCTCAGGTGACCAACGCTTGCGGATCAGTACTCCAGCCGGTGAGCATGACTCCGGTGGTCACTCCTAACGCAAGCGAGTGGCACAAGTGTACAGACACTGTGCGTTGTATCTATACTTACGAGGATTGTGCCGGTCACTCCCACGAATGGGTTTACACGTGGGTGGTGAAAGACACGCTGCCTCCTGTGTTTATCTCCATTCCGGAGGTTGTGCCTGCACATCGTGTGAGGGAGAATGGCAATTGTGCATACGCATATCCGACGCTTGACGATGTGCCCATGGTGGTTGAAAATGGTTGTGAGATGGTGGATGAGATGATATCTATCTTCTGGAACCATCAATCGGATGAAGGATTCTGGGAATACATCGAACAGACCGACGAGATTCAGCATTTGCCGGTGGTTGTGACAGCCACAGCCTGCGGTATCAGTGCTGCGGACTCCTTCTTCGTGGAGGTTCCTGCGAGACTGAGAGCCCAGGAGGATTTGTCTTCTCATAAGAATGTCACCTGCTTTGGCGGTTCTAACGGTGAAATCCGTGTGTTGGCTACGGGTGGCACACCGGTCTATACCTTCACTATCAATGAGCCGGCGGCCACGCAGACACAGACCGGTTACTTCACGGGTCTGCCTGTGCCGAACAATGCTCTGCGCGGCACCGATGCCTTCGGCGGTATTTGGTATGGTCATGATACGGTAACTGTTACGGACGCCCACGGCTGTAATGTCGAAGTGGAGGTTACGGTTGCCTCTCCTGTGAAAGTGGAGTGGGAGAACTGTCCTGACACAGTGGTTTTGTGCGCTGATCCTGGTGAGAATTACCGCACGGTAATTATTGGCGAAGATTTTGTACCGCCGACACCAAGCACTATTGCCAACAATCTGAAGACTACACATACTTCGTATATGCCACAATATCACTATCCTGTAGGCAACAATACTATTAGATATACAGCAACTAATCGTGTGTGTAACGAGTCTGATGTATGTCTGGTGGTGCTTAGCATCTTGCCCAACAGCTCCGTGAAGGATTCTGCCGACAATGCAATCCAAGAAGTATGCCCGGTTGGAGAGATCGATCCGATTGTCTTCACCTTCGCGGATGCCGACTCCATTGTGCTGACCGGTTCTCTGCCTGCATCCATGGTGACCTATAACACCACTCAGGTCTCCGCATTCAGAACGGAGACGCAGGTGACCATCTCCGGTAGTGTGGAAGTGACAACGCCCACGGTGTATGATTATACTTTCACAGCCTACAGTCAAGCGGTGCCCGGTTCCGGTTCGCCTTGCAGCGAAGTAACCTATAGCGGTGCCATCACCATCCACGATACCGTGGCGCCGGTCTACACAAAACCTGCAAATGCCGTGGTCTATGTGGATGCTCAATGTCATGTGGACACCTCGTTCTTAGTCACTGGTGTGCCGAGCAACGCGTCGGATAATTGTTCTGGCGTTATGCGGATGTCTTACCGTGACGAAGCTCCGGTGGTTGACTGCGGCGGTGCTTATCACTTCAACCGCGTATGGCGCCTGACAGACAAGAGCGGCAACGTCTCCCTCAGCGACTCTGTCCAGTTGATTACGGTGCTTGATACGATTCGCCCGGTTATCGCTGCCGGCTATCAGACAGAATATGCCGCTACACCCAACCTTAACTGTAATTCCAATGTACCGAATGTCTGTGCGGATATTCTGGCTCATGCATCCGACAATTGTAACGGTGAGTTGACAGCAGAGCAGGTGCCTGCATTAGGAACCGAGATTCTGGAAGACACCGATGTGCTCGTGACAGTGAAGGATGCTTGTGGCAACTCCACTTCAACCACCGTGCGTGTTACCGCCAATGGCGTGTTGGTCGTCACTATCGACAGCGTTGATGCGGGTTGTTACCATGATCAGAACGATGGTGCGGTCTATTTTACCATCCAGGGTGATGCTGCCGAGTACAATGCTGTGGTGAATGGTCAAAATCTTGTCCTTCCGGTCGGCGAAAATATGATTGACAATCTGCCTTACGGCGATAGCCTCGCCATTGTGGTGATGGCCAGTATGCCGTACAACGCTTTGATAATGTGTCAATCTATTAAATACTTTGATATCCAGCCTATTGCGGAAACCCTTACAGTGACCGCAAACAGCCACGAATGGGAGTACGACAATGCAGAACACCAGGATCCTACCTTCACGGTGAAATTCGGTGACAATATTATAACTACGAACGCAGCCTCCGGTTCTGAGGTCGAGCTGCCCAACCACGACAAGGTGAAAGCCACCGTCACCGGTGCCATTACGGATGCCGGCATGGTTACCAACGTCTTGAGCGATGTGATGGTGCTGCGCGGCACGGATAACGTGAGCTGCAAGTACAACCAAGTGTTGAACAGCGGTACGCTGACGGTCACCCCGGCAGAGATCACCGTGACCATCACCGGTCATAACCTCACTGTTGACTTCGATGGTGAGGAACACCATGTCGCTGGCTACGATGTGAATATCAGCGATGAATTCTATACAACCGCCAACTTCAAGTTCAATGGCGACAGCACGCTGAGCTTGACGAATGCGGATACGGTCTATATGAACCTTGCCTCTGGACAGTTCCAAGATCAATGGCCGACTCCGAACAACATCGGTTCGGTGAACTTCGTTGTCGCTGCCGACGGTTATCTGATCATCAACAAGATCAATGCGACGGTGAACATTGCAGGTCACCAGACCACGGTGGACTATGACGGTGAGGAACATCAGGTGAACGGTTATGAGACGACATTCAGCACACCGTTGTATTCTCGCGCCGACTTTGACTTCACAGGCGACAGTCTGCTGACGCGTACCGATGCAGGTATCGACAGCATGTATCTTGCTGCCGATCAGTTCAGCAACCAAAACAGCAACTTCGATACGGTGACGTTCATCATTGACCAAGACGGCTTCCTGAGAGTTACCCCGATTAATGTGACGGTGACAGTTATCGGTCACAACCACACGGATGACTATGACAATACCGAGCACACGGTGATGGGTTACGATCTCGAGTTCAGCACGCCGCTCTACACTGCTGCTGATTTAACGTTCACTGGATCCGACACTGCGAAACGCACGTTTGTCGGTACCACAAATATGGGTCTTGCCCAAGGTCAGTTCGCCAACATCAACCCGAACTTCGCGGAAGTGACCTTCAACGTGACCGACGGTTACCAGACCATCACGCCGATCAATGCGGTGGTGACGATTGTGGGTGCAAATACGACGGTGCCTTACGACGGCAATTCGCACACGGCGAAGGGTTATGTGGCTACGGCTACTCCGACACTCTACAATGTGGACACCAGCTTCACCTTCAGCGGTGACAGCATTGCTACACGTACGAACGGCGGTACCACGACAATGGGTCTTGCCCAGGGTCAGTTCACCAACACGAACCCGAACTTCGCAGAGGTGACCTTTAACGTGACAGACGGTTACGTGACCATCATCCCGATTGATGTTACGGTTACGTTCACCGGTCATCACGATGTAGTGAACTACGACGCGACGGAGCATACGGTGAGTGGTTACGATGTGGCCTTCAGCAATTCGTTGTACACCCGCGCTGACTTCTCCTTCACTGGCGACAGTGCGTTGGCACTCACGAATGCCGGTACAGTCTACATGCATCTCGCTCCCGGCCAATTCACCAATACCAACACCACAAACTTCGCACAGGTGAACTTTGTGGTGGCTGATGACGGCTACCTGACGGTCAACCCGATTGAGGCGACGGTGACGATTACGGGACAACGCGACACTGCCGTCTATGACGGTCAGCTGCACAGCGTGAGCGATTACGATGTGGTATTCAGCACGCCGTTGTACACTGCCGCCGACTTTGAGTTCAACGGAACGGCTGCGGCCTCCCGTACGCATGTGGTGGAGGGCAACGATGAGAGCGGTGTCTCCCACATGGGTCTGACACAGAATATGTTCACCAACTTGAACACGAATAACTTCTCCAATGTGAACTTCGTGGTGAACGATGGTTGTCAATGTATCAAGCCGCTGGCTGCCACAGTGACCATTTCGGGCCACCGTCAATACAATCTGTACGATGGTCAGGAACACGTTGTCAGCGGTTTCGACACAGCGTACAGCACGAACTTGTATTCCGCTGCTGACTTCACCTTCACGCCGGCTGCCAATGCCGATTTGGTCAACGGTGTGGTTTCGGCACGCCGCACGGACTACGACACTACCTATATGGGTCTTGCCGCCAACCAGTTCGCTAACAACAACACCGACTTCTCTCCTGTGACGTTTGCAGTGACGGACGGTTACCAGGCCATCCTGACCAGAGAGGTGACGGTGACGATTGTCGGTCATAACAACACGGCTGATTATGACGGCAACGAGCATGTGATTAAGGGTTACGACGTGACCACTAATAATGTATTGTACTCTGCTGCTGACTTTGATTACAACGGTGACAGTACGGCTACCCGCACGAACGCCGGTACTACGAACATGGGACTTGCCGAGAGTCAGTTCTCCAACCACAACCAGAACTTCGGACCGGTCCACTTTGTAGTGACGGACGGTTACCAGACGATCAACAAGATCGATGTTGAAGTGGCGGTGAAGGGTACTCGCGATACCGTGGATTACGACGGTGACGAACACACCGTGACGGGCTATGACCTTGAGTTCAGCACGCCGCTTTATAAAGCAGAGTATGTCTATTTCGGCGGTGATGAGGCTGACAGCACGGCTTCCAGAACAGATGCCGGTACCGAGTTGATGGGTCTTGCCGACAATATGTTCGGAAACCTGAGCGTCACTAACTTCAACAATGTTACCTTCACAGTGGTTTCAGACGGTGCCATCACGATTAAGCCGATCGGCGCAACGGTGAACATCACGGGTAACCATGATTCGCATGAGTATGATGGTGAGGAACATATTATTACGGGTTACACGGCTTCAACGGTTACCCCGCTGTATGATGTTGCGCAGATTGCCTTCGACGGCCATGATACGGCTACCCGCGTGATTGTGGACACCACATGGATGGGTCTGACCAGCGATATGTTCACCAACATGAACCCGAACTTCGAGAATGTGACCTTCAACATCACGGACGGCTATATGGCCATCACTCCGATTACTGCTGTGGTGACGATTACCGGTCATTATGACACGGTGGCTTACGATGGTGCCGCACACACGGTGACCGGTTATGAGGCTTCCGCCAATACTCCGCTTTACAACTTGGCCACCAGCTTCACCTTCAGTGGAGACAGCACGGCCACCCGCACCGAACTCGGTCATGAGGATATGGGTATCGAAGCCGATCAGTTCACCAACACGAACCCGAACTTCAAGAATGTGACCTTCGAAGTGGAGGACGGTTATCTGTATGTGAAGAAACGCGATGTGACGGTTGAGATTGCCGGTCACCATAACAGCTCCCTCTTTGACGGTACAGAGCATAGCGTGAGCGGTTATGATGTGAATATCTCTGACGCCCTCTACCTTGAGTCTTACTTCACCTTCAACGGCACGGCAGAGGCTGCCCGTACGGCTGTGGGTACCACCAACATGGGTCTTGAGGCAAATCAGTTCAACAACACCAATGATAATTTCAATGTTACTTTCGATGTGACCGACGGTTATCAAAAGATCGAGCCCAGAAATGTGGTGGTGACGATTACCGGTCATCAGGTTACGTTGGGTTACAATGGTGAGACGCAACAGGCTACCGGCTATGATGTGGAATTCAGCAACAGCTTCTACACGACGGATGACTTCTCCTTCACCGGCGACAGCACTGTTAGCGGAACCAATGTGGGTACCTACGAAATGGTGCTCAACGAAAGCGAGTTCCATAATATCAGTACCAACTTCGACACAGTGACCTTCGTGGTGACCAACGGTTCACTGACAGTGAACCAAGTTCCCGCGACGGTGACCATCAAGGGCGCCCAGAATACGGCTCCTTACGATGGCGCTTCTCACCAAGTGACGGGCTATACAGCTACGGCACAACCGACATTCTACAATGTGGACACCAGCTTCACGTTCAATGGAACGGCTGAGGCCAGCAGAACGAATGTGGTGGAAGGTAACGACATTACCGGCAAAACCTTCATGAATCTTGCCGAAACGATGTTCGAGAATACGAACCCCAACTTCTCCGAAGTGACCTTCGTGGTTGAGGACGGTTACCAGGCCATCAGCCCGATCAACACGACGGTGACCATTATGGGTGCGCACAGCACCAACGGCTATAACGGCACCGAGCAAACCGTGTCGGGTTACACGGCTACGGCCACTTCCGACCTCTACGATGTGGATCACGACTTTACCTTCACGCCTGCTGCCGGTGCCACCATGGTGAACAATGTGATTGCCGCGAAACGTACCTATATCGGTACGACGAACATGGGCCTTGCAGCGGGTCAGTTCGCCAACACGAACACCAACTTCGACACGGTGACCTTCAACGTGACGGACGGTTACCAGACCGTCACCCCGGTCAATGCGACGGTGACCATCAAGGGTAACCAAGTGACGACCGCATACGATGGTGAGGCGCACACCGCGACGGGCTACACGGCAACGGCTGTGCCGACCTGCTACAATGTGACCAACGGCTTCTTGTTCAACGGAACCGCTACGGCCAGCAGAACGAATGTGGTGGAAGGCGACGACCACAGCGGAAAGACCATGATGAATCTTGCCGAAACGATGTTCGTGAACACGGATACCAACTTCGCTTCAGTGACTTTCGTCATTGCTGAGGACGGTTACCAGCAGATAGCTCCTCGTGAGGTGACGGTGACGGTTAAGGGTCATGTGGATACGGTCTTCTTCGACAACACCCCGAAACAGGTGACCGGCTATGATGTGACCATCGGCGATCCGATGTATGCTGCTTCGAACTACACTTACGACGGTACCGAAGCCGACAGTACGGTGACGGCCACTTTGGTGGGTACCTTCTACATGACTCTCGATGGTAAATTCAGCAACCACAACGACAACTTCGATGTGACCTTCGACGTGACGAACGGCCATCTGACCATCCTGTCGAACGATGTGGTGGTGACCATCCGAGGTAACCACGACAGCTTGACCTACAACGGACAGGCTCAGACGGTGACCGGTTATGAGGTGGTGAGCATCGATCATCCGACCTATACTGCTGAAGACTTCAAGTTTGTAGGTTTGCAGGCCGACAGCACGGCAACCCGGACCTACATCGGAACCGACAGCATGGGTCTCACACCTACTATGTTCACGAATATCAACGACCACTACAGCAATGTGACCTTCGTGATTGAGCGAGACGGCTACGTGACGATTACTCCGGCGTCAGTGGTTGTTTTGGCGGAAGGCCATAACGATACAGTCAATTACGATGGTGCATCGCACACGATAACCGGTTTCGAGTTGTCTACGGTCTCTACTTTGTATGACCTTGCAAAATGCGAGTTCCATGGATTGGAGAGCGACAGTACGGCCACGCGTACCGATGCCGGTACCACCTACATGGGCTTGGCCGCTTCGCAATTCGTCAACACCGACACCAACTTCCACGTGATCCTCATGGTGATTGACGGTTACCAGTATGTGAAGAAGGATACGGTTTGGGTGACGGTGACAGGCGCACACAATCAAGCGCCTATTGCCTACGATGCGGAAGAACACACTGTCACGGGCTACACGATGATTTCCAGCAATACGGATTATAACCCGTATGCATACGTGATGTTCACCGGAACGGCCACGGCTTCCCGTACCGATGCCGGTACCACCAATATGGGCCTCACTGCTGCGATGTTCAGCAACAGCAATGTCAACTACCACGTCATCTTCAATGTGACTGACGGCTGGCAGGAGATTGATCCGCTGCCTGTTACGGTCTATATTGAAGGTGTGACCAGCGCGATGGTTTCTTGCGGGGATAACTGTCAGTCTGGAATATTGAGTACATACACGAAGACGGCCAGCAGCAGTCTGTTTGATGTGGATTGCATCCAGCGAGTGGGCAACTATTCTGCTTTTGTCTCTGGAACAGGTCCAGGACTTTATATGCAAGGACTTGCTGCTGATCAGTTTGTCAATAACTGTGACAATGGCAACTTCGTTGTGACCATCCAGGTGACAGACGGTTGGCTGAGAGTTTTGAACAGCACTAATGAAGCCGTTGTCAAAATCAAAGGTAATCGCGATACGGTTTATTATAACGGAAGCACTCAAAATGTCAATGGCTACAGTGCTGAAATTTATCCTCAGAGCTCGACTTATTCTACGAGTGACTTCACGTTCAACGGAACGGCCACGGCTTCGCGTCAATACATCGGTGTTGACAGCATGCATTTGACGGCTTCGCAGTTCGAAAACACTAATACAAGCTTCAGCACGGTCTATTTCAATGTGAATGACGGCTTCATTATCGTGAAACCGATCGACACCATGGTGGTGACTGTCAAAGGCGCTGTGGATACGGTGGAATATGACGGTACGGAGCACACGGTGACGGACTACACGGCTACGGCCAACTGTTCGCTGTTCGACGCAAGCAAGGTCGTGTTTAACGGCACCAGTGCGGCTTCTCGTACGCTTGCCGGAACCACCGGCATGGGCCTTGTGGCATCCCAGTTCAGCTATAATGACACGAACTTCACCAACGTCATCTTCAACGTGACGGACGGTCATCAGACGGTGACGAAGAAGGATCTCGCTGTCACGGCTCCTGAGGGTGTCGAGTTCCGTAAGGACTACGACGGCACACCGCTGACAGTCTCCTACGACCAGCTCCACTACGAGGGTCTTGTCGGCAACGATGCGCTCACCCAAGGCGTGATCACCACCGAGAGCGCGGCTGTAGGTACCTATGTGTGTGGCGCGGGCCAGATGTGGGCTTATGCTGACAACGAGGAGGGAGTGGCTGATGCCAGCGGCTTCGGCGAGCCTTCCGTGACGCAGAACTACAAGGTGCATTTCAACGTGACCCTCCGCATCGATCCTGTGACTGAACTGAATTGTCCTGAGCAGCTCAGCATTGTCCTGCTTGAAGGCACTGCCGACACCTCATTGACCGATGCACAGTTGGGCACCATCAACAATGAACTGGTCGCTGCAGGTGTTGCAACGGTGAAGAGCAACATCAATACGCTCAATCCGTTGTCTGTCGGCACATATACTGTGACTTGGACGATTTACGATATCGCCGGCACTGCGATGACCACGTGCGACCAAACCGTAGTGGTGGAATACGCTCCTTGTCAGGCTGTTTCTTACAATGGTTACACCTATCCTGCGAAACGTATCGGTCACCAGTGCTGGTTAACAGAGAATCTGCGCACTGTGAAAGATGCCGAGGGTAACACCATCGCCGATTACCATGCTTATAAGGACAATGCAACGAATTTGCAGAAGTTTGGCTACCTCTACACGTGGTACTCTGCTGTGGGTGTGGCTGAGAACAACAACAATGCATCTCCTGCCACTCAAATTGGTGCTAATGGTCAGTCCTATGTTCAGGGTATCTGTCCTGACGGCTGGGCAGTGCCGACCATTGCTGACTACCAAGAGCTGTATGATACCATTGTTGACGTTCTCCTGCTGAAGGATGCTGGCGATGATTATTGGTATCCTGGTCTGGGTGGTGTGACGCCCAACAGCGGTTTCAATTCCCGTGCAGGTGGTTTCTACCATTCCGCTATGGGACGCTATGAGGATATCCTCACCGGCGATCATTACTGGAAAGCCGACAACGTGCCTGGCAGTTCCAGCGCCGCAATGGGCAATGTCAACTACTTCTGTGACTCTTCCGCTAACAATCAAGCCCCGAAGGCAGATCGTCGAAGTGTGCGTTGCGTGAAGAAGAATTAGTAGTTAAAAGATAATAGTAAATAGTTGAAAGTTGAGGATTGAGATTTGATTCCCAATCCTCAATTTTCAATTCTCAATTCTCAATTAAAAAAACGTGTTAAAAGGAAAGAAAATAGTGGTGGTGATGCCTGCGTACAATGCGGCGACGACGTTGCGGCAGACCTACGCGGAGATTCCCACGGAAATTGTGGATGAGGTGATTCTGGTGGACGACCACTCCTCGGATGAGACCGTGGAGGTGGCGCACGGGTTGGGCATCCAACATGTGATTCGTCACGAGGAGAACAAGGGCTACGGCGGCAACCAGAAGACTTGCTACCAGACGGCTTTGTCGTTGGGTGCGGATGTGGTCATCATGCTGCATCCCGACTATCAGTACACGCCGCTGCTCATCGAGTCTATCACCTACATGATGGTCAACGGACTCTATCCGGTGGTGCTTGCTTCGCGCATCCTCGGAAATGGTGCCCTCAAAGGCGGGATGCCGCGTTACAAGTACTTCTTCAACCGCTGTCTGACCCTCTTCCAGAACGTGATGGTGGGGCAGAAGCTGTCAGAGTATCACACCGGCTACCGCGCCTTCACCCGCGAAGTGCTGGAGAAGGTGTCCTTCATGAACAACTCCGACGATTTCGTCTTCGACAACCAGATGCTGGCGCAGATCATCTACGCTGGTTTCGACATCGGGGAGATCACCTGCCCGACGAAATATTTCCCGGAAGCCTCCTCCATCAACTTCCGCCGAAGCTGTAAATATGGTCTCGGGGTTCTGCGCACCTCCGTGCAGTTCCGCCTCCAAAAATGGCATCTGGGGAAATTCAAGATTTTTGGTTGATTTTCCGCTTAAAATGATTTAAGGTCGTCACAATGAGACGGCCTTTTTTTATGCCAATATTTCAGAAAAAAATATGTATTTTTGCACCTTTTTGTGTTAATAACTTTAATTGAGGAAATATAAAAGTTAATATAATGGATAAAAAATTGAATTTCAAGCAATTAGCGATATTGTTCGCTATGATTTTAGCGACCTGCTGTGGCAGCGTCTTTGCGCAGAATTCGACACCGGCACCCGATTCGGTCTACCATCCGATGTTTGGGTGTGACAGTGTGCAGTTGACCATCCAGAATAATACCACCACCTATTTCAGCGATACGGTGATTATGGTGGAGGGTTCTGCTGTGGGACCTGACGATCAGATTTATGTGAACCGCCGTGATTTTTACCAGATCACCGTGGGTCAGAGCTATGATGTGGTCGATACGGTGACGCAAAGCGTCTGCAGAAACAATCTGCCGTTCGCTTTCCGTAACAATTTCTACACACAGTCGGGCGAGTATTGGACTTCCGCCACCACTGTCAGCGGCTGTGACAGCTCACGCACCTTGTTGGTGTTGCAGGTGCTTGAAGGTCAGCACGAAACGATTCAACTGACGATGTGTTACGACGATCCTGTGGTCGTTTACGACAACATCACCTTCAACCAACCCGGTACCTTCAACCGGATTCTGGGCTATGACGAAGACGGTTGTCCCATCCAGCAGACCTTCGTGGTGACGCAATATCCCCTCGTGTACGATACGGTCAATGCGGCTATTTGTCAGAGTCAGTCCTATACATGTCACGGAACTTCCTTTGATTCTACGGGCGTGTACACGGTGCCTTACACCACTGAAACGGGCTGCCAAGGGATTACGATCCTTAATCTGACGGTCAATCCTGCTACTTTCACACAACAAACCCAGTATGTTACGGTATGTGCCGTTGATCTCCCATACGTTTCCAACGGTTTTTCCTTCTATTCTGCTGGTAACTACATGATGAATTTGAAGAACCAATATGGTTGTGACAGTGTGCTGGTTACTTTGGTGCTGAGCGTGACGATGCCGTTGGTGGATACGACGACGATCACTCTCTGTCCCAGCGAGTTCCCATATACGTTTGATTCAGCGCATGTCTATACCGCCCCTGGTCAATATTTCATCGACCTCGCTGCGGACACGGCTTGTTGGCACTACAGATATCTGGTGCTGAACCAGTACCCGACGGTGAATGACACCACCTACATGTACACGGCTGACAGCAGCTACACCTTCCATGATTCAGTGTTCACGGAATCCACCGTCTACACCTTTGTGGACACCACTGTCAATGGCTGTCTGGATTATCATACTTTGAACTTGACGATGAACCATCAGCTGGTGTATGATACCGTGACGGCTTCCGTTTGCGCTAATTTATTGCCGTATGTCTTGAATGGTATAAGTTATAATGAATCAGGTTCTTATAACCAAACTTTGCAGAATATCCACGGCTTTGACAGTGCGGCGGTAACATTGAACCTGACGGTGAACCAGAATGTCGCCGTGACCAATCAGGTGACGATTACCCGCAACGACATCCCTTACTTCTATCATGGGAATACCTATTCTGAAAGCGGAGTGTATGTGCTTCAGATTCCTGCGGCAACCGCTAACGAGTGTGATACGTTTTATACCCTGAACCTTACCGTGGAGCCCGTCTATTATCAGACCGTTGACACGACCGTTTGTGCTAATCAGCCTGTTCTTTTCCTTGGTGATGTGGTGACCACCCCGGGTGCACATCAGTATACTTTCCATTTTGCAGATTACGACAGTGTGGTTACGTTGAATGTGAATCACAATCCCGTCTATCGTGATGCCACGACAGCAGTGGTGGTGGGCGAATACGAGTTACCCTATAACTTCAATGGAACGCTTTGTAATACAGCAGGTTACTATGAGCAAACCCTGACTTCCGTTTTGGGCTGTGACAGTGTGATTTCTATCATGTTGACTGTCAATCCGGCGGTTATCAATAGTGATACGATCTATCAGGAGGTCTGTTCCAATGATCTTCCTGTCACTTTATACGACAGTGCTCTCACGCAAGCGGGCACCTATCGCTTTATTGTGCGTACAGTCTCTAATCTCTACGACTCGGTCTTCTACGTGAATCTTACGGTGAAGGAATCTCCCGCCCTTATTTTGGCCGACACGGCATACCTGTGTGTCGGTGGTTCTGCCACGTTAACGGCACAGTCCACGGGCAGCAACTATCTCTGGAACAACGGAAGTACGCAATCTTCCATCTCGGTGACGATGGCAGGTACCTACTCTGTGACGGTCTCCAACGCTTTCGAGTGTACGGCTGCAGACACGGTGCAGGTCATCCAAGTAGACCTTCCGGTTGCGCAGATTACGGGCAGTGGCAATGTGTGTGTGGGCAGCTTGATGGGATTGAAAGCCTCCGGCGGTGTCTCTTATCTCTGGAGCACGGGTGCTGTTACCGATTCCATCACGGTGAAACCTAATGAGAATACAACCTATTATGTGACGGTGACCAATGTTTATGGCTGTAGCGCTTCGCAAAGCCAATTGGTGACGGTGCATGAACCGCCTGTGTTGAACATTATGGGTAACAATAGCATTTGCGAAAACGAGACTTCCACGTTTATCGCTACGGGTGCCTACACTTACCTTTGGAATACGGGTGTGCATGCCGACAGAATCACAGTGGGTACGGAAGGCTTCTATTCTGTGACAGGTACAGATACGTATGGTTGTCAAAGTACGGCCACTGTGTCGCTGGTTGTTCATCCTATTCCTTTGGTGAAGATTAACGGACGCACCACGATTTGTCAAGGCGGCAGCACGCTGCTCACTGCTGCGGGAGCTACCTCTTACGAATGGAGTTCCGGCGAGGTGACGCCTGCGATTACTGTCAGTTTCCCAGGAGCTTATACGGTTACAGCTTCGGACCAATACGGATGTTCAGCCGTCAGTTCCGTCTCTGTGACTCAGTCGTTTGTGAATGCCAGCATCAGCGGTAACTTGTATTTCTGTCATGGTCAGAGCACCACACTGAACGTTACCGGTGATGTGGGCAATACCTATCGCTGGGACGATGGTAGCACCACCTCTTCCATTACAGTCTCTTCGGCGGGTCAATATTCGGTTTTGGTGACGAACGCCAATGGTTGTCAGAATACACTCTCCAAGATTGTGAATGAGTACAATGTCACTCCTCCGACCATTCTGGGTGCCGCTACGATATGCGAGAACCAGACTACTACGTTGCGTGCTTCAGGAGGCGTCAGCTATGTGTGGGACGACGGCAGCACGCAGCCGATGATCACGGTGGGTGCAACGGGTACCTACACGGTGACCTCTACCAATACATACGGATGTACCGCTTCCAACTCCTTCACAGTCCTGGTGAACCCTGTTCCGACGGTCAATGTGCTCTCACAGAATAGCATTTGTAGAGGAGAGAGTGTGTCACTGGCTGTCATCACTTCTGCGAACACTTACAATTGGAGTACTGGAGATAATACCGCTACCATTACCGTTTCCCCGACAAGCAGCACTAACTATACGGTGTTGGTAACGGATGAGAACGGATGTACGAATACAGCTACCAAACAGATAACAGTGAATCAACTTCCTCAGTTGTTTATCAATGGACCGAGCACCATTTGTCAGGGTGACACGGGCACTCTGGTAGCTTCCGGTGGTGTGGCATATCAGTGGAGCACCGGACAATATACATCTACATTGGATGTGACAGCTTCCGGAATTTACACGGTGACGGCCACAGGCGAGAACAATTGTACTGTTTCCGCTTCCAAGCAGGTGACGATGTACGCTTTGCCGATTGCCACGCTGACAGAGTCTGCCGACATCTGCCGTGGACAGCAGGCCACGCTCTCTGTTGATGCACCTGCAGGTTGCAACTATGAGTGGAGTACAGGCAGCCATCAGAGCCATATCTCTATAGGCGTTGCGGGCACCTATTATGTCACGGTGACCAACTCCAACCAATGTTCCCGTGTGTACCAGTCCACGGTTATCGTCCACGAATTGCCGCAGATCAGCATTATCGGTAATAGCGAAGTTTGTCAAGGACAATCCACAGCTTTGACCGTTACGGGTGATGCTGTCACGCAATATGCATGGAGCAATGGGGATCATAATCCCACCATTACGGTGAATACTGCTGGACAGTATTCTGTGACGGCTACCAATTCTTATGGTTGTTCGTCCACCGTATCGCGTGGTGTGGTGGTTCACCCGCTGCCAGAGCCTCAGATTACTGGTCAGACAACCATTTGTAGAGGCAATAGCACTACATTGACGGCTTCCGGCGGTATTGCGTATGTGTGGAACACCAGCAATACAGGCAGTAATATTACGGTCTCTCCGCTCTCCAACCAGTCGTATGCGGTTACCGTCAGTAATGCCTTCGGTTGTATGTCGAGTGCATCAACCACCGTTACGGTGAATAGCCTTCCTGAGATCAGCTTCAGCGGCAATACCACTACCTGTGCAGGCATCTCCACCTCTGTCGCCGCTTTGGGCGCTAGCTCCTATCAGTGGTCTAACGGTGCTACTGGTAACACGTTGTCCACGAGCAATCAGGGTGTCTATTATGTGACGGCCACCAGTGCGCAAGGCTGCGTGAGCGTCGATTCAGTGGCCATCGTTGTGAATCCCAATCCTGTTTTGCAAATCACAGGTAATGACTATGTGTGTGCAGGTTCTTACGCCACATTGACGGTCACGGGTGCCGAGAGTTATCAATGGAGTAACCTCTCCACAGGTGCTTCAATCTCTGTGTCGCCTGCAAATACCACCACCTATACGGTTACCGGAACCGACAGCCAAGGTTGTCAGTCCACAGCCTCCAAAGTGTTGGCTGTGGAGGCGTTGCCTCAAATCAGTATTACGGGTACGAAGACTATCTGCGCCGGACAATCCACTACGCTGACAGCCACAGGCGGCAACTCTTACCTCTGGAGCACGGGCGATGCTATCAGTAATGTTGTGGTCTCTCCCGCCTCTACCCAGTCATACGTGGTGACAGTGACCAATACCTACGGCTGTTTGGCCAGCTCCGCTGTTACCGTGACGGTGAATGCCTTGCCGAATATCTCGTTTGCCGGCAATACTACCATCTGTCAGGGCAACACGACAACCATCACCGCGATGGGCGCATCCACCTATAGTTGGTCCACAGGCGCTCAAACTAGCAATATCATCGTGGGAACAACGGGCTTGTACACGGTGACAGCCACTAATGCACAAGGCTGTTCGAATTCGGATTCTATCTTTGTGAAGCTGAATCCCAACCCGCAGGTTCAGATTATTGGTGACAACCATTTGTGCTCGGGTTCCGTGGCCACATTGACAGCTACAGGTGCTAACTCCTATTACTGGAGCACTGGTGAAACCTCTTCCGAGATTTCCATATCTCCCTCTTCAAGCACGGATTATTATGTGATAGGTACGGATTCAAACGCATGTTCTACCACTATTCACAAGATGGTGAGCGTCGAAGAACTGCCTAACGTCCAGATTTTAGGCTCCAGAACCATCTGTCAGGGACAATCTACTGTGTTGACTGCCATGGGAGGCTCCACTTATGCTTGGAGCACTGGCAGCACCGCGCAGGATATCGCAGTCTTCCCGAATTTCACTACCAACTACACCGTGACCGCATACAATAGTTTTGGTTGTAGCGCAACGGGTACAGCGACTGTGACAGTGAATATGTTGCCTTCTGTTATCTTCAACGGAAACACCTCGTTCTGTGAGGGCGAAAGCTCTGTTATCACAGTGACGGGTGGCTCTAATTTCGTATGGAGTACAGGTGCCACGACAAGTGCCATTACTGTGAGCACGCCGGGTACATACAAGGTTAGTGTGACGAACTCTTTGAACTGTATGCGTTCGGATTCCGTGAATGTCGTTGTTTGGGATAACCCGGTAGTCAATATCTCAGGCTTGGGCTTGATTTGCGAGGGCGCTTCCACCGACTTGACGGCTTCTGGTGCACAAACCTATTCCTGGAATACAGGAGAAGCGAACGCTGTCATCACCGTGATGCCGGCTGAAACCACGCTCTACAGTGTGGTCGGTACTGACGCGAACGGTTGCTCATCTACGGTCAGCCATGTGGTCAATGTGGAATCCCTGCCGGAAGCGCAGATTTCCGGCCTGCTCTCCATTTGTCATGGTGATACCACTACGCTCACAGCCTCTTCCGCCGCTGAATATCTCTGGAACACAGGGGCTACCACTCAACAGATCCAGGCTTCTGACTACGGAATCTATACGGTGACAGTTACTTCCGTTACGGGCTGCCAGTCTGCAGCTTCGGTGACCGTGGTTGACAATCCTGTTCCGGTCTTTGAGCTGCATGGTGTCGGCAGCATCTGCGAGAACACCACGGCCGAACTCTCCGTTGAAGGAGATAATAGCTATCTCTGGAGTACGGGTAGCACAGACACGATGATTACCATCTCCGAAGGTGGCTTCTATACGGTGACGGCTACCAACAGCTACGGCTGTTCGGAGTCATCCAGTATTTTAGTGATGCAATTGAATGCTCCGATATTGACGATTGTCGGTGTTGATGAACTTTGTCAGGGTGATTCCACCATACTGATGGCTGTCACCGATGCCCACGAGTATCTCTGGAGCACGGGCGATACCACACAGACCGTTCAAGTCATCCCCGACAACACCACCTACGACGTCACTGTGACGGGCGATAACGGTTGTAGCACAACCGTCGAACACACTATCGTTACTCTGCCGACTTATAACATGACGGTGACTGGAGAAATCTGCGAGCACGATAGTTACTCTCAGTATGGCTTCGATATTCCTGTGATGGACACTGCCGGAGTTTATACTTTCACCCATGAGTTGCAGACTGTTGCTGGTTGTGACAGTATTGTTCATCTGATGTTGACGGTTAACCCGATGCCGCGCCTTGACACGATCAATGGTCCGCAGAATATTACGCAATATGGCAACGCCTACTTCTCCATCAACAATCCTGAGTATGTGAACAATTTCGAGTGGCAGGTGACGAATCCTCACTGGACGCTTACGAATGCTAATCTCAGCAATGTGACCTTGAACGTGAACAACACCAACGGTACGGGTACGCTGTTCGTCCGTGGATTCAACAACTGCGGTTATACGCAGATCTCTTTGGACATCACATGCAATGTCGGCATCGAGGATCACCCGACGCAAGCTTCGGTGAAGCTCTATCCGAACCCGGTTCACCAGTCTTTGTACATCGATCTGGACAACGCTTCTGATGTCGCGAAGGTCGCTCTCTACAATGAGGCTGGCCGTCTGGTCTATCAAACCGACTGCAACGACACCCACATCGAGATCGACTGTACCCGTTTCGCCAACGGTCATTACACCGTGCAGTTCCTCAACGAAAAGGGTAGGAGAGTGGAGTCCCGCAAGATCATTGTGAATAATAAGTAGGTTTACAGGTTTAGAGGTTTAGAGGTTTAGAAGTTTACAGGTTTAGTAAACGAGTAAACCAATAAACCAATAATCGAGTAAGCGTGTAAACGAGTAAACAATAAACTAAAATGGAATACAATTTCAGAGAAATCGAGAAAAAGTGGCAGGAAAAATGGAAAGAGACTGGTTTGTATAAAACGGAGATTGATCCGAACAGGCCGAAATTCTACGTGTTGGACATGTTCCCGTATCCGTCGGGTGCGGGCTTGCATGTGGGGCATCCGCTGGGCTATATCGCCTCGGATATCTACGCCCGCTACAAACGTCAGAAGGGCTTCAACGTGCTGCACCCTATGGGCTACGACGCCTTTGGTCTGCCCGCCGAGCAGTACGCCATCCAGACCGGCCAACATCCCGCCATCACGACGGAGAAAAATGTCAACCGCTATCGTGAGCAGCTCGACAAGATCGGTTTCTCTTTCGATTGGGACCGATCGTTCAAGACCTGCGATCCCGATTACTATAAGTGGACGCAATGGACTTTCATCCAGCTCTTTAACTCCTACTACTGCTACCAAGCCAACCAGGCTCGTCCGATTTCCGAGCTGATGGAGGCCTTTGCCGCCAATGGCACGCATGGTTTGAAGGTGGCGGAGACAAAACCGATGGAGTTTACCGCTGAGGAGTGGAATGCCGCTTCCGAGAAAGAGCAGCAGGAGATTCTGATGAACTACCGTCTGGCTTACCTCGCCGACACATGGGTGAACTGGTGCCCGAAACTCGGTACCGTGCTTGCCAACGATGAGGTGGTGAACGGGCTCTCCGTGCGCGGCGGCTTCCCCGTGGAGCGCAAACTGATGAAACAGTGGATCTTGCGCGTCTCCGCGTATGCGGAACGCCTGTTAAAAGGCCTTGATACCGTTGATTGGACTGACTCCCTGAAGGAGATCCAACGCAACTGGATTGGCCGTAGTGAAGGTGCTGCCGTCTGGTTCCCGCTGGCAAAAGAGGGGCAGTTGGATTGGCAGAAACTATACATGGGTGGCAATTTCGATGGTGTACAGAACGAAACCGCTTTCGAGATTTTCACCACCCGTCCTGATACCATTTTCGGTGTGACGTTTATGGTCTTATGCCCTGAGCATGAGATGATTGAGCAGATAACAACGCCTGAGCAGAAGGCTGAGGTGGAGGCTTACGTGACGTGGGCCAAGAACCGCTCCGAACGCGAACGCCAGGCTGAGGTCAAGAAGGTGAGCGGCGTCTTCACCGGCGCTTTCGCCATCAACCCTATCACCGAGGAGCGCATCCCGATTTGGGTGAGCGACTATGTGCTGTCAGACTACGGTACCGGCGCCATCATGGCCGTGCCCGCCCACGACAGCCGCGATTTCGCCTTCGCAAGACATTTCAATTTGCCTATCCGTCAGGTGGTTGCCCCTGCAGTGGATGAGACCAGCGACCCCGATACTTGGGACGAGAGCCTCGACAGCAAGACCGGCGTGAGCGTTAACTCCGGCTTTATCACCGGCATGCCTGTCAAAGAGGCTGGCAAAGCGGTCATCGAGAAAATCAAGGCGATGGGCATCGGCTACGGCACGGTCAACTACCGTCTGCGCGACGCCATCTTCAGTCGCCAACGCTATTGGGGCGAGCCGTTCCCGGTTTATTACAAAGACGGAATGCCTTACCCTGTACCCGAATCCGAACTGCCTGTGCTGCTTCCCGAAGTTGACCAGTTCCTGCCCACCGAAACGGGTGAGCCGCCGTTGGCACGCGCCAAGGACTGGACCTACAACGGCTATCAGCGTGAATTCAGCACCATGCCCGGATTTGCCGGTTCCAGTGCGTACTACTTGCGCTATATGGACCCGAAGAACGATAAAGCGCTGGTTTCCAAAGAAGCTGATGAATATTGGCAGAATGTGGATCTTTACGTCGGCGGTGCGGAACACGGCACCGGCCATCTGATCTACGCCCGTTTCTGGAACAAATTCCTCTTTGATATGGGCGTCAGCTGCAAGGACGAACCTTTCCAGAAGCTGATCAACCAGGGTATGATCCAAGGTCGTTCCAACTTCGTCTATCGTATTGTCGGCACCAACAAGTTCGTGTCGCTGAACCTCCGAAAAGAGTACGAAACCACGCCTATCCACGTGGATGTCAACATCGTACACAACGATATTCTCGACATCGAAGCCTTCAAGAATTGGATGCCCGATTTCAAGGATGCTGAATTTATTCTCGAAAATGGACAGTATGTTTGTGGTTGGGAAGTTGAGAAGATGTCCAAGTCGAAATACAACGTGCAGAACCCTGATGATTTGGTGGAAAAGTACGGCGCCGACACGCTACGTATGTACGAGATGTTCCTCGGACCGGTCGAGATGGCCAAACCGTGGGACACCAACGGTATCGAGGGCGTTTCCCGTTTCATCCGCAAGTTCTGGAAACTCTATTTCGACGCCGAGGGCAACTTCGCTGTCACCGACGAGGAGCCGACCAAGGGCGAGTGGAAGTCGCTGCACAAAACCATCAAGAAGATTGAGGAGGACAACGAGCGTTTCTCTTTCAATACGGCTGTGAGCGCCTTTATGATTTGCGCCAACGAGTTGGGCGATGCCAAATGCCACAAACGCGCCATCTTGGAGCCGCTCTGCATTTTGATGTCGGCATACGCCCCGCACATCACTGAAGAGCTGTGGTCGCTGCTCGGACACGAGGAATCTATCCTGAAAGCCACCTATCCGACTTATAACGAGCAATATATGGTGGAGGATGAGTACCTCTATCCCGTCTCCTTCAACGGCAAGATGCGCCTGAAGATGTCCTTCCCGGCCTCTTACTCCCCGAAGGACATTGAACCGCTGATTCTCGAAAATTCAGACGTTCAGAAATGGCTCGCCGGCGCCACCCCGAAGAAGGTGATCATCGTCCCGAAGAAGATTGTCAATATTGTTTTTTAGGCAACAGGCAATAGTAGAGACGCGATTAATCGCGTCTCTACAGCCAATAGCCAAAGGCCAGAATGAAGCAAAAGGACTTCGTATTCAACCTCTGTCTGCTCATCTTTCTGAACCTCCTCGTCAAACCCTTCTGGATGCTTGGCGTGGACGTGGGGGTGCAGAACAGCGTGGGGGCGGAGAGTTACGGAATCTACTTCTCCATCTTCAACTTCACCATGCTCTTCAACATGGTGTTGGATATGGGGACTACCAACTTCAACAACCGCAACATCGCGCGGAATACCCAGCTGTTAGACAAGCATTTGTCGAGTTATATCATCTTGCGACTATTGCTCGGCGTGGCTTATTTTGTGGTTATTTACGCGGTTGCGCTGCTTATAGGCTACCGCGGCATCCAGTTGAAACTCCTTTTTTGGATTGCCCTCAACCAGTTCTTGAGTGCCTTTTTGCTCTATCTGCGGTCCAACATCTCCGCATTGCTGATGTTCAAGACCGACAGCGTGATCTCTGTGACCGACAGGCTGTTGATGATCCTGTTCTGCGGATTGCTGTTGTGGGGAAATGTCACGGAAAAGCCGTTCCAGATCGAGTGGTTCGTCTGGTGCCAGACGGCTGCCTATCTGATTACCATTGCGATAGCCTTGACCATTGTGCTGCGCAAGGCCAGTCTGCGCCGACTCCACTGGAACACGGCCTTTTTCCTCGTCATCATCAAGAAGAGTCTGCCGTATGCACTCATCACCTTGCTGATGGCCAGCTATTATCGCATTGATTCAGTGTTGCTTGAGCGGTTGTTGCCTCGCGACATCGCGGCCACGCAGGCGGGTATTTACGCCACCGCTTTCCGTCTTTTGGATGCCTTGGTGATGATTGCTTACCTCTTCTCCGTCATTCTGTTGCCGCTTTTCTCCAAAATGCTGAAACAGAAGGAGAATGTGGTGCCGGTAGTGCGCACCAGTTTCTCGTTTCTGTTCCTCTTTTCGGTCTCCGCCGTCGTGATTCTATATGTCTATCGCGAGCCCATCATCCGGCTTTTCTACTCTGATGTGGTAGAGAGCAGCGTGGCGGTATTCCGGCTCATCATTTTCGGTTTGATTCCGATTTCCATGAACTATCTTTTCGGTACGCTGCTCACCGCAAACGGCAGCATGAAACAGCTGAACGTCACCGCCGCCATCGGCATCGCCATTAATGTGACAGTCAATCTGTTGCTGATTCCGCGGATGCTGGCGTGCGGTTCTGCCGTGGCCAGTTTCTGCACGCAGTTCACCGTGTCGGTACTGCAGTTTATCCTCGCCTGGCGCATCATCGGCTTCCCGCTCTCCTCGTTGCCGTGGCTCCGCTGCCTCATATTCCTGGCGGTCCTCATCCCTGTCACCGCCTTCGCCCCAACAGTGCTGCATCTCTCTGTGGTTTGGCAGCTGATTCTCCTCACCGCCTTCGCCCTCGCCCTCGGCTTCGCCACAGGCCTGCTCAACCTCAAAGGGGTGAAGGACTTTGGAGTTAGCAATTAGCAGTTAGTAGTTAGCAGTTAATCTCCTCATCTCCTCATCTTTTCCTCTTCTCCTCTTCTCCTCTTCTCCTCTTCTCCTCACTCCCACCTCCCACCTCCCAAAATTTTCCTCCGAACATCGCAAATTTTGTGTATCTTTGCGACCTTATTTATATTGGATAAAAACAGCTTATTATGAAGAATATACGCATCCTTTTGACGACTTGCCTGATGGCGTGTCTGTCCGTTTTTGTGTTTGCACAGTCTGTTGCGCCTGTGAAATGGGCCTATACGACGGTGAAAGTCAACGATTCTGTGGCGGAATTGCTGTTCACCGCCACCATCCAGCCCAACTGGCATCTCTATGCCCAAAAGCCTGGACAAGGCCAGATTGAAAACCCGCTGGTGTTCAATTTCACGAAATCGCCCAAATACGAGCGCATGGGTAAAGTTGCGGAACCCACTCCGCAAAGCGATTACGACGACCTGTTAGACGCTCATTCCAACTTCTATTCGAAGCAAGTGACTTTCAAACAGCGCGTTAAGGTGAAAGACGACCAACCCTTCCAGGTGAAAGGCACGCTGGAGGGACAGGCTTGCATCGAAGGTCGTTGCACCCCTATCGAGGAGAAGTTCTCCTTCGATGTTAAGGATTTCCACCCGGTAATGTCTGCCGTTGCGGAAGAGACTGCCGAACCGGAAGAGGCTGACAGTGAGGTTGCTGAGGCTGATGCGCAAACCACGCAGATTGCTCCTGCCACAGACCAACCCGCCGCCAAAGCCGAGGAGGATGAGTCCCTGCTGATGTACTTCTTGGGCGCCGTCTTGGGCGGTCTCGTCGGTTTGCTGATGCCGTGCGTCTTCCCGATGATTCCGATGACCGTCTCCTACTTCTCGAAAGATGGCAACACGGGCAAGCGCAACGCCATGCTCTACGGCTTTTTCATCATCCTGATTTTCGTGATTTTCGGCTTGGTGCTTTCGCTGATTTTCGGCGCCGACCTCGGTAACGTTCTCAGTACGCACTGGATCCCGAACATACTCTTTGCGGTCATCTTCTTTATTTTCGCCCTCTCTTTGCTGGGCTATTTCGAAATTACCCTGCCGAGCTCATGGGTGAACGGTTCCGCAAAACGTCAGAATGCGGGTAGTGTGGCCGGTATTTTCTTTATGGCATTGACGCTCGTGCTGGTCTCCTTCTCCTGCACGTTGCCCATCGCGGGCGCAGTCGCCCTCAACGCTGCCGGCGGTTCCTTCCTGAAACCCGTCATCGGCATGTTGGGCTTCTCCCTGGGTATTGCCGTGCCGTTCACGCTCTTTGCGCTCTTCCCCAATATGTTGAAGAAGATGCCGAAGTCGGGCGGCTGGATGAACACCCTCAAGGTGGTGCTCGCTTTCGTGGAGTTGGCCTTCGCGCTGAAGTTCATCAACGTGCCCGACCAAACCTACCACTGGCGTATCCTCGACCGTGAGGTTTATCTCTCCTTGTGGATTGTATTGTTCTCGCTGTTAGGATTTTACCTGCTTGGCAAAATCAAGTTCCCGCACGATGATGACTATCCCGTTCAGAAGAGTTGGTTCCGTTTCCTGCTCTCCGTGGCCGTATTCTCCTTCGTGGTCTATATGATTCCCGGTATGTTCGGTGCTCCGTTGAAGGCTATCTCTGGTTGGCTCCCGCCGATGACCACCCAAGACTTCGACGTCTCTGCCATTGTGCGCAGCGAGCTGGCGGCGAATGGCGGCGGTGGACAGGGCAGTACCTATCAGCTGACCGAGGAGCCGATGTACGCCGACAAGTTAGAAATCCCGTTCGGCATCAAGGGCTACTTCGACTACGACCAGGCGTTGCGCGTGGCGAAGAAGGAGGGCAAGCCCGTCTTCCTCGACTTCACCGGTCACGGCTGCACCAACTGCCGTAACGTGGAGAACGCTGTCTGGATCGACCCCGAGGTGCGCCGCATCTTCGCCGAAGAGGTCATCGTCTGCACCATGTATGCCGACGACAAGGTGATTCCGCTGCCCGACGAGGAGAAGGGCAAGCTCACCGACGCCAACGGCGACCCCATCACCATGCTGGGCGCCAAGAACCGCTATATCGAACAGACCAAATACCACGAAAATTCCCAACCCTGCTATTTCGTCGTGGATCCCGACGGCAACATCCTCTCCGGTCCGACCTATTACGAACGCGACAAGGACAAATACATCGCGTTTTTGCGGAAGGGGATTGATGCGTATAAAGGCAACAGGGAATAGGCAACAGTAGAGACGCGATTAATCGCGTCTCTACAGCCAATAGCCAATAGCAAAAAGCCAACAGCCAAATGAAATGGTATATTAAATTAGCCCTCAGCGTTTTAAGCGGATTGATATTGTCCCTCGCGTGGTATGTGCGCGGGGCGGCGATCATCATCATGCTGGCGTTTGTGCCGCTGTTTTGGATTAGCGACATCTCCCTGAAAGAGGGCAAGCGCAACGCTTTCGGGCGCGGCATCCTGCTGTTCTACCCCGCCTTCTTCGTCTTCAACCTCATCACTACCTACTGGATCGCTTACTGCACCAAGGAGGGAGCGGCGGCGGCCATCATCGCCAATGCGCTGCTGCAAACATTGGTGTTCGCCACGTGGCACGCTTGCCGGAAACAGGTGCAAAACTGTCTGTTGCAAGCGGTTATGCTCATCTCCTTCGTGGTGGCATTCGAATATTTGCACCTCAATTGGGATTTGACCTGGCCGTGGCTCACGTTGGGCAACGTCTTCGCCACCATGCCGGGTATGGTGCAATGGTACTGCATTACGGGCACATTGGGCGGCACGGTTTGGATTCTTATTGTCAACTTCTTGATTTATAGGGAACTTGTATTTCGAAAAGAGAAAAAAGAGCGGCCCAAGATTGTCATTATCGGCATTTTCTTCGCCTCTTTTATACTGCCTCTTTTGGTCTCTCTTTTTTGCTATTGGGATGGCGAACTCAAGATGGCCACCAAACCTTATCCTATTGAAGCAGTCATCGTGCAACAGAACACAGATCCTTGGGAGGAGGAATACCGCCTTACCAACACACAGGAGATCCAGCGGATCCTCGATGTGGCGCAACCTTACATTAGCGAAAAGACCAACCTCGTCATCACGCCCGAATCCGCCATCGCGCACACTATTGACATGGAGGCGCTGCGCAAACATACCTTCATGGAGGGCGATAGCCGTTTTGAAGGTTTCGCCTTACTTGACAGTGTCACAGCTGTTTATCCGAACCTCAACTTCGTGTTGGGACTCTCCACCGTGAGCATTTCCGACCACAAAACGTCGCCCGTGGCACGGGAATATAATCCAGGACAGTTTATGGAATTCTTCAACACGGCAGGATTCTACAACAAGAACGGCTTGGTGAGCCATTATCACAAGAGCCGTCTCGTGCCGGGTGTGGAAAAGATGCCGTTCCCTAAGGTCTTCGGTTTTTTGGAGAAGGCTTTGATCGAATTGGGCGGCTCCAACTCCTCGTTGGGCAACGACATCGAACAGCGCACCTTCGAGTTCGAAGTTGACGGCAAGCCGATGCGCATCGGGGCAGCCATCTGTTACGAGTCTGTCTATGGCGAGCTGGTCGCCAATTTCGTGAAGAACGGCGCTAACCTGCTGTGCGTCATCACCAACGACTCTTGGTGGGACGACAGTCCGGGCCACCGGCAGCATTTCGAGATGTCGCGCCTAAGAGCCATTGAAACACGCCGTTACGTGCTCCGTGCCGCCAATGGCGGTTTCTCCGGCGTCATCTCCCCGACCGGCAGTGTGCTGATGCGGACGAAATACGATGAGCGGACGGCCATCCAAACGATTGTATCCGCCCAAACGTGCAAGACTTTTTACGTAAAACACGGGGATTACCTCGCACGAATCGCTATCGTGCTGACCTTCGCGGCATTACTCTTCAGTATTGTTGCGGCTGTGGTTCGACGATTTCGGTAATCGTAGAGACGATGTACACGTTTTAGAGACGATGTACACATCGTCTCTACAAAATAAATAACCAAAACAAAGAGATATGAAAAACATTTTATTCCGTTTGTCTGTATTGTTGATGGTTATCAGTGGTTTGATGACCGGTTCTCGAGTTATGGCCTCACCAGTGGACAGCCTTACTGCCCGGAAGGCGGCCATCCACTTTTATAATTGGAAGACGGGACGTTCGGTGCCGGAATCTGCAGCGCAACTCGCCTATCGACAAAATATTACGGAGAATGGGGTAGGGGAGCTCACTGAAGAGGTTTGCGCTATCTATGTGTTTAATGTTGATGGACATTTCGTGATGATGTCGGCCGACAGTCGGGTGTTGCCTGTTTTGGGCTATTCCACTGAATCCGCCTTTATTCCAGACAATATCCCAGAGCCCATTCAAGACTGGATGAATGACTACGCCGAAGAAATTCGGGTCATTATGCAGGAACTCTCCGATGAAGAGTGCGAGCCGATGATTACGGAGTGGAATCGCCTGCTGAACGGCGATATGCCCATGCAAGAGGCGCTTGCAAGTGCGGTTGCTCCTCTTCTGAACACCACTTGGAACCAAAATTATCCTTATAATTCCATGTGCCCGGCTGATGCGGGAGGATCTGGCGGGCATGCGTATGCAGGTTGTGTGGCTTGTGCTATGGCGCAGATTATCCGTTATTGGAATTATCCCTCAACTGGTTTGGGAAGCCACTCCTACTATTGTGATTTCACCTATCAAGGAAATGGGTATGGAAACTATGGCACGTTGAGCGCCAATTTCGGTGCCGCAACGTACAATTTCAGCCTGATGCCCAACTCATTGAATGGAGCTTCCCAGGAGCAGATCAACGAGGTGGCGCAGCTGATGTACCACTGCGGTGTGGCAGTGGACATGATGTATGGCCCTAACGGAAGCGGTGCCTACGACGGTAATGCTGCCACCGCGTTCAGAACCTATTTCGGCTATGATGATGCTACGATAATATACAAGACCTATGGCGGTTACACGGATGCTGCCTGGTTGTCGGTAATCAAAGGGGAGTTGGACAATCTGCGACCCGTCTATTATAGCGGTCAGGGCAGTGGCGGTCACGCTTTCGTGTGCGATGGCTACGACGACCAGAACTACCTCCACTTCAACTGGGGCTGGAGCGGTAGTTACAATGGATACTTTGCCGCGACGAGTCTGACCCCGGGATCGCACAATTACAGTAACAGCAACTCTGCCATCATAGGTGTTAGCGCCGCTAATCCCGTGATTCATCCGGGCACACGCCATCTTACTTTCCTCACGGAGATGAATACCATCAGTGAGAGCAAACCCGTCACGGTCCTGACCAACCATCTCTCAGGGAATATCTCGGCTGTTGTTACAGGCAATTTCAAAATCAGTACCAATAACTCCTCATTCAACACCTCCCTTACCATGGGAAGTAACGGAGGCACGCTCTATGTAAGATACCATCCGACTATAAGTACGGGCACTGAATATGGATACGTGGTGTTAACCTCAGGAACCCTTATGGACACCATCATGTTGACAGGTGTCGTGTATAATGCTACCCCCAATTGCTTGCCCCCTGCAAATTTGATCGTCTCTTCGCAAAACTTGCAAGATATTTCACTACAGTGGGAACTGCCTTCCGTTCCTTCTAATCCTCACACGCTGACATGGTCGACGAATAGTAATAACTTGAACTACGGTTTAGGTACCGATTACAAGAATAGTATGCTTCATCGTTATTGTGATACCGATTTGGTGGCTTATCATAATCAAGCGCTCACCAGTATCACTTTCTATGCTAGGAGTGGGATAACTGTCTGTAAAGCTGTTGTGTATAAGGGAGGACACTTTGAAGGCGGTATTAATCCGGGTACGTTGGTTTTATCTCAGGATATCGACATAAATACCTTGTCGATGGGCACATGGAATACGGTTACGCTAAACACACCTGTTGTGGTGGATGCCACGCAGGAGCTATGGTTTGGAATCTACATTGAGGCGCCGGGGGGCTCTTATTGCGTACCTATGAGTTCTCGCTCTGTGCCAAGAAAAGGAGCTATTTATGGAACGCATAGCGGGAATTCTGTCTCATGGGAAGAGTTGTATGAGAATTATTCATTTTGCATAAAAGGCACAGTGGATAATGTGCGTACAGTAGCCAGTTACGATGTGTCACGAAATGGAACACATTTAGCTACCACAACAGAGACATCCTACCAAGATCATGTGAGTTCGACCAATACCTATCAATATACGGTGACGGCCAACTGGATTAATGGCTGCAGCGCTTCAGCTCAGAAGTCATATACCAACGTGGTCTCCATTATCGCCACACCGGATAGAGTGGACTTCTTTGCCAACGATGGCTATGGGGTGTTTGTCAAAAAAGTGATGATCAGCGGCAATGGCGTCACAGCCGACATCCAGGCGACGGTGAGTGGAAACTTCCTTATTAGTACTGACTCCGTGAATTTCCTCACCTCTGCAACTCTTCCTGCTGCGGGAGGGAATTTGTATGTGAAATACGTCCCCGTCTCTTCCACTTTCGAGTATGAGACTGGGCAGATTACGCTTGTTTCCGGCAATGTCGGCACTACGGTGCCTTTGAGCGGACAAAATTCCGAAGGTTGCAATCCGCCGCAAAATCTTGTTCTTTCACAATCGGGCAGTACGGTGGGCTTAAGTTGGAATGCCCCGGCCGGTCAAGTGATTACGCAACAGCCTTTGACATGGTTTGAGAATCTGGCTATGGCTTTTGGAACATCCGGTAACATCCAGCGTTATCTTGTCCAACGTTTCGACATCAATGACCTCGCGCCCTATCATGGAAAAATACTCACAGCGGTTTCTTTCATCCCTCATGCTTCCGCCACATCATACAGAATTGTGGTATATAAGGGAGGTGGAGTGAGAACTTCTACCTATTTGACTTCCGGAACGCAAGTCGTTGATCAGAATGTGGATATCTCTACGTTGACTATAGGTGCGATGAATACCATTGCCTTGAACACGCCTGTCACCATTGATGCCAGTCAGGAGTTGTGGTACGGCATCTATTTGGAGGCCCCGTCAGGCTCGTATCCTATCTATGTCGGTACTCCATACGTGGCCAAGAAGGGTATCGTCTCGAGAACAGCAAGTACACAGCCCAACAGTTGGACTGAATATCTTGCTAACTCCGGCTACGCCAATTCATACTGTTTTGCACTTAATGCCACTATTGAAGATGCGCCTCTTACATTGACGCACTATCAGATAGACCGGAATGATGAGTATGTTGGAGAAACGAATAACACGACGTATAATGATCAACCGATTTTCAATGGCGACTACGAATACTCGGTTTTGGCGTTCTGGAACAACGGATGCCGTGCAGCTGTGCGAGGCACTATTACTGTGACCGGACTGTGCGATCCAACGGGGCAGTCTTTCTCGGAAGAGGCTTGCGACAGTTTCTTATGGAATGGTACAACATATACGGAATCAGGAGATTATAGTTTCCAGTATATGTTGCCTGGTGGTTGTCCGGCGGTAGATACGCTTCATCTTACGGTCTATCATAGTACGCACAACGTCGAGACTGTAACAGATTGTGAGAGTTATACGTGGCATGGTCAGACCTACTCCACAACGGGAATCTATACGTATGCATATAACAATGCCGATGGCTGTGCAAGCGTAGATACGTTGAAGTTGACCATCAACCACGGGACACACAATGTGGAGACGAAGACGGTTTGCGAGAAGTATGTTTGGCATGGGCAGGCTTATTCGACCTCGGGCGTCTATACTTACAGCTATAATAATACATACGGCTGCGCCAGTGTGGATACGCTGAAGTTGACGGTGAACCACGGTACTCATAATGTGGATATAGTAACTGCCTGTGATAGTTATATTTGGTATGGGCAGACGTTCAATGAATCGGGTGTCTATACGTATCCTTACCACAATGCCAATGGTTGTCCGAGCGTGGACACATTGAAGTTGACCATTAAACACAGCAGCCATAACGTGGAGACCGAAACTTCATGCGAGATGATGGAGTGGTACGGACAATTATACACGCAATCAGGTGCTTATACCTATGAGTACAATAATAGTGACGGTTGTCCCAGCGTAGACACACTTCATGTGACCATTTATCGCGGCACATATAGCTCGGAGACCGTATCTGCTTGTGAGGGCTATGATTGGCACGGAAGTACCTACACATATTCGGGTACATTCACCTATATGTACAATAATGAGGATGACTGCGAAAGTGTAGACACGTTGTATTTGACTATAAATTACCCTACTTTTGGCGACACTACGGCTGTGGCCTGCGAGAGCTTTACCTGGTACGGCACCACCTACACGAAATCCGGAGATTACCTCTCTCATGCGTCCTATTGGACCAATGCCGCCGGCTGCGACTCAACTGTGACCTTGCATTTAACCATCAACCACGGCACCCACAATGTCGAATCCAAAACCGCCTGTGAAAGCTACATCTGGCACGGTACGACCTACACGCAAACAGATACGTATACCTACGCTTACAACAACGCCGATGGTTGCGCGAGCGTGGACACCTTGCACTTGACGATCAACAATCCGGCGCACCAGTCCAGCACGGTGATTGCCTACGACACCTACACGTGGACCGAAGGCGACGGCCAGACTTACACAACATCCGGCGACCACCTCTACACCCATGCCGATGTCAACGGCTGCACACAGGTGGACACGCTCCACTTGACGGTTTACTACTCCTCGACCAGTGAGTTCACGGCTGTGGCTTGCGAGTTTTACGAATGGGACGGTCAGCAGTACACCGCCTCGGGCGATTACCCGCGCCACTACACCGACATCCACGGCGCGGACAGCGCAGTGACGTTGCACCTGACGATCAACCAACCCACCACCGGCGATACCACGGCTGTGGCCTGCGAGAGTTTCACATGGTACGGCACAACCTACACGCAATCCGGGGATTATCCGTCCCCTGTGTCCTATTGGACCAACGCTGCTGGCTGCGACTCAACCGTGACGTTGCACCTGACCATCAACCACGGCACCCACAATGTTCAAACCAAAGCCGCTTGCGGGAGCTACAACTGGCACGGTGTGACCTACACGGCCTCCGGTACATATACCTATGATTACAACAACACGAGCGGTTGTGCCAGTGTGGATACTCTGCACTTGACGATCAACCAATCCACGACTGGTGACACCACGGCCGTTGCTTGCGAGAGCTTTACCTGGTATGGCGAGACCTACACCGCATCGGGTAATTATACGACTCTTAAGACCAACGCCGCTGGCTGCGACAGCATCGTGACTTTGCACTTGACCATCAACCAGCCGACCTCTGGCGATACCACGGCTGTCGCCTGCGAGAGCTTCACGTGGTATGGTACCACCTATACCAAGAACGGCAACTATTCGCGTTCCCTCACTAACGCCGCTGGTTGCGACAGTACTGTGACTTTGCACCTGACAATCAACCAGCCTACCACCGGCGACACCACGGCCGTCGCTTGCGAGAGCTTCACGTGGTATGGTACCACCTACACCAAGAATGGCAACTATTCACGGTCCCTCACCAACGTCAATGGCTGCGACAGCACCGTGACTTTGCACTTGACCATCAACCACGGCACCCACAATGTGGAAACCAGAACCGCTTGCGGGAGCTACAACTGGCACGGTACAAGCTATACTACCTCCGGTACATATACCTACGGTTACACCAATACGAGCGGTTGCGCCAGTGTGGATACTTTGCACCTGATGATCAACCAGCCTACGACCGGTGACACCACTGCTGTCGCTTGCGTAAATTTCACTTGGTATGGTACGACCTACACTGCTTCGGGTAATTATACGACCCATAAAACCAACGCCGCCGGATGCGATTCAACCGTGACTTTGCATTTGACCATTAACCAACCGACCATTGGCGACACCACGGCCGTCGCTTGCGAGAGTTTCACTTGGTATGGCACGACCTACACCGCTTCGGGTAATTATACAACTCATAAGACCAACGCCGCTGGCTGCGACAGCATTGTGACTTTGCATTTGACCATCAACCAGCCCACCACTGGAGACACCACAGCCGTCGCTTGCGAGAGTTTCACCTGGTATGGCACGACCTACACCGCTTCGGGTAATTATACCACTCATAAGACCAATGCCGCTGGCTGCGACAGTACTGTTACTTTGCATTTGACCATCAACCATGGCACCCACAATGTGGAGACAGCAATCGCCTGTGAGAGCTACACTTGGCACGGCACGACCTACACGCAGTCGGGTACTTACGAATATGAGTACACCAACACTAGCAGCTGTCCGAGTGTGGACACGCTGAAGCTGACGATCAACAACCCGGTTCACCTCTCTTACACCGTGACGGCTTACGACAACTATACGTGGACGACGGGCAATGGGCAGACCTACACCACTTCGGGTACCTACACCTACTCGCATGCGGATGTCAACAACTGCACGCAGGTGGATACCTTGCATCTGACGGTTTACTACTCCTCTGCCACGGAGATCACAGAGGAGGCATGCGAGAGCTACGAATGGGACGGCGTGACCTACACCGAAAGTGGCTACTACCCGCGCCATTACACGGATATCCACGGTGCGGACAGTCTGGTGACGCTGCTCCTGACGATCAACCACGGCACGCACAATGTGGAGACGGTCGTTGAGTGCGGGAGCTACACCTGGCATGGCACGACCTACACGCAGTCGGGTACTTACGAATATGAGTACACCAATGCCAACAGCTGTCCGAGTGTGGACACGCTGAAGCTGACGATCAACAACCCGGTTCACCTCTCTTACACCGTGACGGCTTACGACAGCTATACGTGGACGACGGGCAATGGGCAGACCTACACCACTTCAGGTATCTACACCTACTCGCATGCGGATGCCAACAACTGCACGCAGGTCGATACCTTGCATCTGACGGTTTACTACTCCTCTGCCACGGAGATCACAGAGGAGGCATGCGAGAGCTACGAATGGGACGGCGTGACCTACACCGAAAGTGGCTACTACCCGCGCCACTACACGGACATCCACGGTGCCGACAGTCTGGTGACGCTGCTCCTGACGATCAACCAGCCCACTTCTGGCGATACTATGGCTGTCGCCTGCGAGAGTTTCACATGGTATGGCACGACCTACACCGCTTCGGGTAATTATACAACTCATAAGACCAACGCTGCTGGCTGCGACAGCACCGTGACTTTGCACTTGACCATCAACCAGCCCACTTCTGGCGATACTATGGCTGTCGCCTGCGAGAGTTTCACATGGTATGGCACGACCTACACCACTTCGGGTAATTATGCGATCCATAAGACCAACGTCGCAGGCTGCGACAGCACCGTGATTTTGCATTTGACCATCAACCAGCCTACGACTGGGGATACTATGGCTGTTGCCTGCGAGAACTTCACCTGGTATGGCACGACCTACACCGCTTCTGGTGATTATACGATCCATAAGACCAACGTCGCTGGTTGCGACAGCACCTTGACTTTGCACTTGACCATCAACCAGCCCACAGTTGGTGATACCACGGCCGTCTCCTGCGAGAGTTTCACATGGTATGGCACGACCTATACTACTTCTGGTAATTATACAACTCTTAAGACCAACGTCGCTGGTTGCGACAGCACCTTGACTTTGCACTTGACGATCAATCAGCCGACCTCTGGCGACACCACGGCCGTTGCCTGCGAGAACTTCACATGGTATGGCGCGGCCTATACCACTTCTGGTAATTATACAACTCATAAGACCAACGTTGCTGGCTGCGACAGTACTGTGACTTTACACTTGACGATCAACCAGCCGACCTCTGGCGACACCGCGGCCGTCGCTTGCGAGAGTTTCACCTGGTATGGCACGACGTACACCGCTTCGGGTGATTACACAACTCTTAAGACCAACGCTGTTGGTTGCGACAGTACCTTGACTTTGCACCTGATCATCAACCAACCGACCTCTGGCGATACTACGGCTGTTGCCTGCGAGAGTTTCACCTGGTATGGCACGACCTATACCGCTTCGGGTGATTATACGATCCACAAGACCAACGCTGTTGGCTGCGATAGCACCGTGACTTTGCACTTGACCATCAACCAGCCTACTGTTGGCGATACCACGGCTGTCGCCTGCGAGAACTTCACCTGGTATGGCACGACTTACACCACTTCTGGTAATTATACGATCCATAAGACCAACGCAGCTGGCTGCGACAGTACTGTGACTTTGCACCTGACCATCAACCAACCGACCACTGGCGATACCACGGCTGTTGCCTGCGAGAGTTTCACCTGGTATGGCACGACTTACACCACTTCTGGTAATTATACGATCCATAAGACCAACGCAGCTGGCTGCGACAGTACTGTGACTTTGCACCTGACCATCAACCAACCGACCACTGGCGATACCACGGCTGTTGCCTGCGAGAGTTTCACCTGGTATGGCGCGACCTATACCACTTCTGGTAATTATACAACTCATAAGACCAACGTTGCTGGCTGCGACAGTACTGTGACTTTGCACTTGACTATCAATCCAGTTTTCAACACGCCGATTAGTGTTGCAATCTGTGATGGCAGCAGTTATGACTTCTTCGGTCAGACTTTGACCACGGCGGGTACTTACACCCACACGCTGCAGTCTGTCAGCGGTTGCGATAGTGTCATCACGCTGACGCTGACGGTGAATCCAGTCTTCAACACGCCGGTCAGTGCTGCAATTTGTGACGGCAGTAACTACGACTTCTTCGGTCAGACTTTGACCACGGCTGGTACATACACCTATACGCTGCAGTCCATTAGCGGTTGCGACAGCATCATCACGCTGACGCTGACGGTGAACGATGTCTTCAACACGCCGATTAGTGCGGCAATCTGCGACGGTAGTAGCTACGACTTCTTCGGTCAGACTTTGACCACGGCGGGTACTTATACCCACACGTTGCAGTCCATTAGCGGTTGCGACAGTATCATCACGCTGACGCTGACGGTGAATCCAGTCTTCAACACGCCGATTAGTGCTGCGATTTGTGATGGCAGCAGCTACGATTTCTTCGGTCAAACGCTGACCACGGCTGGCATTTACACCCACACGCTGCAATCTATCAGCGGTTGCGACAGCATCATCACGCTGACGCTGACGGTGAACCCGATCTTCAACACGCCAATTTCCGCTGCAATCTGCGACGGCAGCAGCTACGACTTCTTCGGTCAGACTTTGACCACGGCGGGGACTTACACCCACACACTGCAGTCCATTAGCGGTTGTGACAGCATTATCACGCTGACGCTGACGGTGAACCCGATCTTCAACACGCCAATTTCCGCTGCAATCTGCGACGGTAGCAGCTACGACTTCTTCGGTCAGACCTTGACTGCGGCGGGTACTTACACCCACACGCTGCAGTCTGTCAGCGGTTGTGACAGCGTCATTACGTTGACGCTGACGGTGAATTCCGCAGATGTTACGGAATTCACAGAAACGGCTTGCGAGGAGTATGTCTGGAACAATGAAACCTTTACTGTTTCTGGCGACTACACGCGGACGTTTACGAATGTTGCGGGTTGTGACAGTACGGTGACGCTGCATTTGACCGTCAATTATGGCACACATAATGTCGAGACAGAGACGGCATGTGAGAGCTGTACTTGGCATGGTGAGACCTACAACCAGTCGGGCACATATACGTATACCTACACCAATGGCAACGGTTGCGCCAGCGTGGATACGCTCCATCTGACGATCAACTATTCTGCAACCACTGACTTCTCCATTTCCACCGCCGACTCTTGTTACGAATGGAATATGGTAAGTTATTGTGAAACAGGTGACTATACCCAGACCTTGCAGACGGTGGACGGTTGTGACTCTGTGGTGACCTTGCATCTGACTATCACTGTCGGCATTGACGACCACGACCTTTCCGGCATCGATGTCTTCCCGAACCCGACCAACGGAATCCTGAATATCAAGGGTGATGACATACACCAGATTTTGATCTATAACGCTGACGGACAGTTGGTTTATGCATCTGATGAATGGTCTGCCAATCTGAAAACCATGGATGTTTCCAGTTATGCCGCCGGTCAGTACTTCGTGAAAATTATCTTTGGCAATAAACAAACCGTCACGAAGAAGGTCATAGTAAATCGTAAGTAGTGACGCAAAATGTAGAGACGCAAAATTTTGCGTCTCTACTGAAACCTGAAACCTGAAACTTGAAACTTGAAACCTGAAACCTGAAACTACCAACGTACGATTCATCATACAATATATAATATATTATGAACAAGAAAAGATTTTTCGTGCTGCTCAGCCTCTGCATCGGTTGTGTGCTTCCTATGCAGGCGCAGAAGCAGATTTCCGCCAAGTTGGATTCCGTCACCGTGTTCCTGCGCGGCGCCACCCTCTACCATTCTGCAACTGCCACACTGAAGAGTGGCTCTCAGGAGATCATCATTGACGGGCTGAGTCCCGACATTGCCTTGAACAGTTTGAAAGTGCAGGCAAACGGTGTGCTTATCTCCGCGATGGAGTTCGAGAATGACTACATCACCCCGAAAGAGGAGACCGCTAAACTCAAAAATCTGACCGACTCCCTCGATTTCTATCAGAAGCAGCTTCAGGAGGCACGCGACGAGCTTGCCGTCCATCAACATCTGCTCAAGATGCTCACCGATGGAACGCTCAACAATATGGAAAAGAAAGACGGTACTGTAACCGTTGCGGAAATCAATGCCAATATGGAACTTTATACCTCCAAGGCCAAAACGCTTCAAAGCAGTATCAATCAGGATAATAAGAAGATTGACAAGTTGGTGGAAACAGTCAATCGGCTGAAAAAGCAGATCAATCAGGACAAGCTGGACAGCGACGTGGAAACCGGTGTTGTCTATCTCTCCATCAGCGTGCCGAACAACGTCACCACGGTGTTCAACATCAGCTATTACACAGAAGATGCTGGCTGGCAACCTCACTACGACATCAACATTCCTGGATTGGACAAGCCCATCACGATGCAAGCGAAAGCCGAGGTGCAGCAGGTGACCGGACTTGACTGGAACAACGTGCGGCTCACCCTGTCGAATGCCAAACCCAACCGCACCAACACCGTGCCGGTGTTCAGAACATGGTTTCTGCGTTTCGCAAATCATTACTCATCTGACATGTCATCTGTACGCAGCAATGTCGCCTCCAATTACGCATCGAGTTCAAGTGTGAGCGCTGCCTTGTCCAGTCTCGAAGGTGTTTCGGCGACTGAAGGGAAGAGCAAAAAGGTGATCTCTACCCGAATGGAGGATTATATCAGTATTGACGAACAAGATATCCATGTGAACTACAAAATTGCCGTGCCCTACAACATCCCTGGCAACGGCAACGAGCAACTTGTAGATTTGATGAACTACAACCTTGAAGCCGAGTACAATTACTATTGTGCGCCAAAGCTCTCGACGGAGACGTACTTGATAGCGACCCTCGACGGTTTGGAGAAATACAATCTGCTTTCGGGACCCGCCACGGTCACCTTCAACAACACCTTTGTCGGGGAGACTTACCTGAATCCGAATTCTACGCAAGACAAAGTGACGCTCACCCTCGCCACTGACCCTCGTGTGACCGTCAAGCGCGAATTGCAACGCGACTACAGTAGTACGAAGCACATCGGCAGTACCACCACTGAGACCCGCTCGTACCTGATTACCGTCCGCAACAACCAAAACCGCAATGCGAAGTTGACCTTGAAGGAGCAGTACCCGATCTCCAACGACAAGGACATCGAAGTGAAATTGGTGGAAGTGAAGCCCACCGCCACCTACAACAAGGAAGACATCGGCGTGCTCACTTGGGAGTTGGACCTGAGCGCCGGCGAGACCCGCACGTACGTGGTGACTTACAGCGTGAAGTACCCGAAGGACCGGGCGATCGCTTGGTAGTTAGCAGTTAGTAGTTAGTAGTTAGCAGTTAAGGGGAATCGGGAAGGTTCCCCTTTTTTACGTTTACAGGTTTACTAAAATCCTAAACGAGTAAACCCCTAAACGCGTTGTTAACAATCGTCTTTTTATTTTGTTGAAAAAAAAATCCGTAAGGTATTGATTGTATGCAAAAAAAGACTATTTTTGCCGCCAATTTGATAATGTACGCATAAGAGGTACTTATCGAGTGGTTAAGTGATTGAATACTAGACAAATATAAAGTAATATAAAGACAAAAATAACAATGAGTGTAAAACAGAAAAACGCAGCAGACGCGCGTAAAGAAGCAATGAAAACGGTGTACGTGGCCCGATTAGTGGATAATCCGACCTCACCGCGCAAGACCAGAATTATGGCCAACGTGATTCGTGGCAAGAACGTAGATTACGCCATGAACGTGTTGAAATTCTCTCGTAGAGAGGCATCTGAGAAACTTTTGAAGCTGTTGAAGTCAGCCATCGCTAACTGGCAGGTGAAGAATGAAGGCAAGCGCTTGGAAGACGCTGACCTTTACATCAAGACCATCATGGTGGACGGCGGCAGAATGCTGAAACGTATCCGCACCGCTCCCCAAGGCCGTGCAGCTCGTATCCGCAAGCGCTCCAACCACGTGACCTTGATTCTCGGCGACCGCAACGAGGAGAATGTGCAAGTTGAAAATATTGAAGAATCACAAAAATAATAAAGTAAAGTATGGGTCAAAAAGTTAATCCTATCGGCTTGCGCCTCGGTATTGTAAGAGGCTGGGACTCTAATTGGTACGGCGGCAAAAATTTCGCCGGTAAAATCGTCGAAGATGACAAAATTAGAAAGTATTTAAATGCTAAGTTCTCAAAAGCCGGCATTTCGAAAATCTACATTGAGAGAACCTTAAAACTCGTCACCGTCACTATTAGCGCAGGCCGTCCTGGTGTGATCATCGGTAAAGGTGGTGCTGAAGTGGACAGCGTGAAGGAAGAACTGAAAGTGATCACCGGTAAGGAGATCCAAATCAACATCAATGAAGTTAAACGTCCCGACCTCGACGCACAGCTGGTGGCTCAGAACATCGCTCGTCAAATCGAAGGTCGTGTCACCTACAAGAAAGCCGTCAAGACCGCTATCAGCGCCACCATGCGCGCTCAGGCTGAGGGTATCAAGGTGACCGTCGCCGGTCGTCTGGGTGGTGCCGAAATCGCCCGCGCCGAGCACTTCAAAGATGGTCGTATCCCGTTGCACACCCTTCGTGCCGACATCGACTACGCTCCCGTGGAGGCTCACACCACCTACGGTTGCATCGGCGTGAAAGTGTGGATCTGCCGCGGTATCGTCTACGGCAAACGCGACCTCTTCGCCAACGAGGCTGCCAAGGAGCAACGTCCTTCCGGCGGTGGCAAGAAGATGTTCCGCGGTCCCCGCAGAGACAGAGACGGACGCGACAACCGCAACCGCAATAACAACAGAAATCACAATAATTAAACCGACGCCAAGATGCCGGTAATTCAATAATTAAAAACATTAAAAGCAATGTTACAACCGAAAAAACTCAAATACAGAAGACCGCAGAAGGGCAGAATGAAAAAGATCACGAAACGTGGTTCTGACATTTCATTCGGCTCATTCGCGTTGAAAACGTTGGATGCTTATTGGATCACTGCTCGTCAGATTGAGGCTGCCCGTCAGGCTATCACTCGTGAGATGAAACGTCAAGGTAAGCTCTGGATCCGCATTTTCCCCGATCGTCCCGTGACCGCTAAGGGTTTGGGTGTTCGTATGGGTAAAGGTAAAGGTACCCCCGAATACTATGCTGCACGCGTCAGCCCCGGCCGCATCCTTTTCGAAGCCGATGGTATTCCATTGGAAGTCGCTCGTGAAGCTATGAGACTCGGCGCCCAAAAGCTCCCCGTCCATACCAAATTTATTGTCAGAAGAGATTATTCAGAAGAAATCTAAAAGGAGGAACACAGTATGAAACAACAAGAAATCAACGAAATGACCACTCCCGAAATCCGGGAAAAACTGGCCACTGAGAAAGACAGACTGGTTACGATGCGCTTGAATCATGCCATCTCTCCTCTGGAAAATCCTCAACTGATCAAGGCTCAGCGCAGAGACATCGCCCGCCTCATGACGGAACTGCGCAAACGCGAAATGAACGAAAATAAATAACCTATCACTGATAAAGCATTATGGAAAGAAATAACAGAAAAGTCAGAGAAGGCATTGTCGTGAGCGACAAGATGGACAAGTCTATCGTCATCAAGGTCGAGCGTAAGATGAAACACCCCATCTATGGTAAGTTCCTGAAACGTTCCACCAAATTCATGGCACACGACGAGAAAAACGAGTGCCGCATCGGTGACAGAGTGAGAATTATGGAGACCAGACCTTTGTCCAAGAACAAATGCTGGCGTTTAATTGAAATCGTAGAAAAGGCTAAATAACATTATGATACAGCAAGAATCAAGATTAGCAGTAGCAGATAACAGCGGCGCGAAGGAAGTCCTTTGTATCCGCGTACTGGGCGGCACCAAGAAACGCTATGCACGCGTGGGCGACAAGATCGTCGTTGCCATCAAGAGTGCCATCCCTTCCGGTCAGGTCAAGGCCGGCACCGTGTCCAAGGCAGTGGTCGTCCGCACCAAACGCCACGTCCGCAGAAACGACGGCTCCTACATCAAGTTCGATGACAACGCCGTGGTTCTGCTGACCGCAGCCGATGAGTTGCGCGGCACCCGTATCTTCGGACCCGTTGCCCGTGAATTGCGTGAAAAACAGTTCATGAAAATCGTGTCTTTGGCCCCCGAAGTCTTATAATCAAGTCAATAAATCATTTATTATACAATTGACAAAGACCAATTGACAAACATTTAAACAAAAAAAGGAATGAAACTGAAAATTAAAAAAGGCGACACTGTTAAAGTGATTACCGGTGAGTACAAAGGAACTCAAGGTAAGGTGCTGGAAGTCCTCCCCAAGGAAAACAAGGCTTTGGTGGAAGGCTGCAACATGGTGTCTAAGAGCACTAAACCGAGCGCTGCAGCACCTAACGGCGGCATCATCAAGAAAGAGGCCCCCATGCACATCTCCAACCTCATGTTGGTTGACGCTAAAGGAAACGCTACCCGCGTGGGCAGACGTTTGAATGAGAACGGCAAATTAGTTAGATATTCTAAAAAGTCAGGAGAGGAGATTAAGTAATGTACACACCGAGATATAAAGAAAAATATCAGAATGAGGTTCTTCCCGCTCTGAAAGAACAATTCGGATTCAAATCCGTCATGCGCGTGCCCAAAATCACCAAGATTTGCCTCAACCAAGGTCTTGGTAAATTCGGTATCGCTGATAAGAAGCTCATCGACGCCGGCGTTCAGGAAATGACCCTCATCGCCGGTCAGAAGGCTGTTCCCACCAAATCCAAAAAGGATATTTCTAACTTCAAGTTGAGAAAAGGTATGCCCATCGGCGTGCGCGTGACTCTTCACGGCGACCGCATGTATGAGTTCCTTGACCGCCTCATCACCGTCTCCATCCCTCGTATCCGCGACTTCCGCGGTATCAGCGACAAGGGCTTCGACGGTCGCGGCAACTATACGCTCGGTATTCCCGAACAGATCATCTTCCCCGAAATCGATATCGATAAAGTGCTCAAAATTAACGGTATGGACATCACTTTCGTGACGACCGCTCGTAACGATAAAGAATGTCTCGCCCTGTTGAAAGAATTTGGCTTACCCTTCAAAAATCAAAAGTAAGTAATCATGGCAAAGGAATCTTTAAAAGCAAGAGAAATCAAAAGAGCGAAAATGGTCGCTAAATATGCGGCAAAACGCGCAGAACTGAAGAAAATCATGAAAGGCGATGATTACGAGGCCAAAAGAGCCGCTGATATCGCGCTTCAGAAATTACCCCCGAACTCTAATCCTATCCGTATGCACAACCGCTGCAAGCTGAGCGGCCGTCCGAAAGGCTACATGCGTCAATTCGGTCTCTCCCGTATCGACTTCAGAGAGTTGGCACTCGCAGGCAAGATCCCCGGAGTTAAAAAAGCAAGTTGGTAAACCTAAAGAAGAAGATTAAATTATGAATACCGATCCCATTTCAGATTATTTGACTCGTTTGAGAAACGCCATCCGCGCGCATCATGAAGTGGTGGAAATCCCCGCTTCCAACGAGAAGAAAGCTATAACCAAGATCCTTTTCGACAAAGGTTATATCTTGAACTATAAATTTGAGGATGATCAAATGCCCAAAACGATCAAGATCGCTTTGAAATATCATCCCGCAACCAAACAATCCGCCATCAGCGAGATCAAGCGCGTTAGCCGCCCCGGTCTTCGTAAATACGTGGGCGCCAAGGAAATGCCCTCTGTGTTGAACGGCCTCGGCATCGCTATCGTCTCCACTTCACACGGCATGATGACCGATAAGGAAGCCAAAGCTCAAAACGTTGGCGGCGAAGTTATTTGTTACATCAGTTAATAGGAGGAGAAAGTTATGTCAAGAATAGGAAAATTACAAATCGCCATCCCCGCAGGGGTTGAAGTGAAAAGAGACGAAAAGTCCAACATCGTGACTGTGAAGGGCCCGAAAGGCGAACTGCAACAGTATGTCGATGAGCGTATTACTTTCGAAATTGAAGACGGACACCTCCATGTGAAACGCCCCACCGATTCCAAACGTGACCGTTCTATGCACGGCCTCTATCGCGCCCTGCTGAACAACATGATCATCGGTGTCTCTCAAGGCTTCACCAAGAAGATGGAAGTCATCGGCGTCGGTTATAAGGCCGAAGCTAAGGGCGACCATCAACTCGATATGGGTCTGGGTTACTCCCACAACATTCTGTTCGACTTCCCGAAGGAAATCACCGTGCAGACCATCAATGAGAAAGGTAAAAACCCCATCATCATTCTGAACTGCATCGACAAACAGTTGTTGGGCCAAGTGGCTACCAAGATCCGCTCCTATCGTAAACCCGAACCTTACAAAGGTAAAGGTATCCGCTTCGAAGGTGAGTATGTTAGAAAGAAAGCTGGTAAATCGGCTGAAAAATAATCGTCAAAATTTGATATTATGGCTTACAATAAAAAAGAATATAGAAGAAACAGGATTAAAAACCGCATTCGTAAGATCGTCAGCGGTACTCCGGTTCGTCCTAGAATGTCCGTTTTCAGAAGCAATCGCGACATCTACGTGCAAGTTATTGACGATGAGGCCGGCGTTACCCTCGTGTCTGCATCCTCAAAGTTACCCGATATCGCTTCTCAAAAGGTGACCAAATGCGAGAAATCTAAACTCGTGGGTAAGGAAATCGCTTCCCGCGCTCTCGCAGCCGGTATCACTGAGGTGGTGTTCGACCGTAACGGATATTTGTATCATGGTAGAGTAAAATCTTTGGCTGACGCAGCTAGAGAAGGTGGTCTTAAATTTTAATTATCAGAACTATGGCTAACGAAAATATCAAGAAAGTAAAAGCAGCTGACCTCGAACTCAAAGAGCGCGTGGTCGCCACCAACAGAGTGACTAAAGTGACCAAGGGTGGTCGAATCTTCAGTTTCGCCGTCATCGTGGTCGTTGGTAATGAGAACGGTATCGTAGGCTATGGTCTGGGTAAGGCCCGCGAAGTCTCGACCGCCATTTCCAAAGGCGTGGAAGATGCAAAGAAGAACCTCATCCAAGTGCCCATCCTCAAAGGTACTATACCTCACGCAAGTGAAGGTAAGTACAGCGGCGCTAATGTCTTCATGAAACCCGCAGCTCCTGGTACCGGTGTGATCGCCGGCGGTGCTATGCGTGCCGTATTCGAGAGCGTGGGCGTGAAGAACGTGCTCGCTAAGTCTAAAGGCTCCTCTAACCCCCACAGCGTGGTGAAAGCCACCATCGGCGCTCTCGCCAGAATGCGTGACGCTTACACCGTGGCTCAGGTGCGTGGAATCAGCCTCGACAAAGTGTTCAACGGCTAATTCGATTTTACACAAATCGTTATATGAAAGGGATTTCCGAAAGGGAGTCCCTTTTTTTGCTTTTTGCTTTTTGCTCTTGGCTTTTGGCTGTTAGCTGTTGGCTTTGGGCTTCTGGCTTTCCCTGGCGAGATATTGACAAGGATAATTAGCACTGACTATGACTTAGACTTAAATTTAAACTTAAATATAGACATAGACTTAACTAATAATCCCTTCTAAACGAGTAAACGTGTAAACCAAAAATTTGTATATTTGCACGTTAAAAACTTTAAAACAAAAATAAAATGAAATCAACCGTTGAAAAAAGACCTTTATCAGAAAAAACATTTGAAAACCAGAAGCTTAATTTTGTGGAAGAACTCGTGCTGCATACTGATGCGCACATCTTTCTAACCGGTAAGGCAGGTACGGGAAAGACTACATTCCTGAAAAGTCTGCCCTCGAAGACGCATAAGCGTATGGTGGTGGTTGCGCCGACGGGCGTGGCGGCCATCAATGCCGGTGGGCAGACCATCCACTCCTTTTTCCAACTGCCCTTCGGACCGCAACTGCCTGAAGGGGCGCAGATACAGTCGTCGCAGAACAAAAAAGAGCTGGCAGCGCAGTACCAGAAAATGAGTGGCACGAAATTGAAGATTATCCGCACCCTCGACCTCCTCATCATAGATGAAATCAGTATGGTGCGGGCCGACGTTTTGGATGCTGTGGATGCTGTACTGCGCCGTGCTCGCCGCTCTTCCCGGCCCTTCGGAGGGGTACAGGTGCTCATGATCGGCGACGTGCACCAGCTTGCGCCCGTGGCCAAACCCGAAGATTGGGAAATCCTCTCTCCCTATTACAAGACCGTATACTTCTTCGGAAGCCATGTCTTGCAGAAAACCGACTACCTCTGTGTCGAATTGGAGCATATCTACCGCCAGCATGACATCGATTTCATCACCCTGCTCAACAAGGTGCGCGACAATCGCATGGATGCCGATTGCATACGTTTGCTAAATAGCCGTTATATTCCTGATTTCCAGCCTTCTGATGGATATATTACGCTGACTACACACAATGCCCAAGCCGATGGTATCAATGAATCTCGGCTGCGATCGCTCAAGAGCAAGAGTCTCCATTTCACGGCGAGCATCAAAGGGAACTTTCCCCAGCAACTCTATCCCACTAAAGAAGATCTGGAGCTGAAAATCGGAGCGCAGGTGATGTTTGTCAAGAACGACCCGACCCCTGAAAAGGCCTACTACAACGGCAAAATCGGGAAACTGACCGGCTATGACGAGGAAACAGGGGAGTTGGAGGTTACTTGTGGGGATGAGCGCATCAGCGTTTCCCCTGTCGTGTGGCAAAACATGGAATACACCCTCAATGAGGAAAACCAGCAAATCGAGGAAAAGGAGATCGGCAGCTTTACGCAGATTCCGTTGCGGCTCGCCTGGGCGGTAACCATCCACAAAAGTCAGGGACTCACCTTCGACAAGCTCGTCGTGGATGCGCAACAGGCCTTCGCGCACGGGCAGGTATACGTGGCGCTCAGTCGCTGTACCTCCCTCGAAGGACTCGTCCTGAAAACCCGAATCACTCCCGAAGCCCTCATCAACGACGGGCTTGTGGACTATTTCGTGGAAACAATGCCTGAAAAGGAGCCCTCTCAGGAGAAAGTGGATGGGCTTCGCAAGGAGTATGAACTGATCACTATTTTGGAATTGATTGATTTTCAAGGAATCTATCGTTCGATTGGCCGGTTGGCAAAGGTTGTGTTGGACAATCGGTCTTTGTTTGAAGGTGTGATGGTGCAGGAACTTGTTGGGCTCCGCGACAGCTTCAAAAACGAGATGGTGGATGTGGAGAAGAAGTTCGAAATCCAGATCCGACAATTGCATCAAGAGGCAATTTATGAGGCCAATTCCATGTTGCAAGAACGTCTGCAAAAGAGTATGAAATATTTTCAGGATCATTTGAAAACAATCTCGGAAAAGATTCAAAAACTGCCATTGAAAACCGACAACAAGGCGATAAACGAGCAGATTACTGACATTTTGAAGCAGCTGAAAGACGAATGCTTTGTAAAGGCGGGCTGCATGGAAAGTTGTGAAAAGGGTTTTAGCGTTGAGGAGTATTATAAGACGAAGTTCATCAAGCTGTTAGAAGCAGAAAAAGAGCCGAGGTCGAAGAGTGCAATCAGGGACGGTTTGATGGAGAAGAGCACCTTGTATGCCGCTTTGAATGCTTGGCGTTCCGACATGGCTGAAGAAGAGGGTGTGGAACTATACAACATTCTTCCGAGCAAAACCTTGAAAGCCATCTCGAAAGAAAAACCGGTCACGATAGCCGAACTCAAGCAGATTGAGGGCATAGGTCCGAAGCGCATCAAGGCTTTCGGTCGGGAGATTGTCAACATCGTGAGGGTTTATTCAGGTATGGAAATGCTTGATAATGAATCTTCTGAAATGGACTTGACGGATGACAAGCCGGCCAAATCGAAGAAGCCGAAGGGCGAAACGTATTTGGTGACCAAGAGAATGTTTGACAAGGGGATGACGGTAGAGGAGATCGCGGCGGAGCGTGGGTTGGCCGTATCTACTATATACGGTCATATAGCGCGTTTTGTGGAACAGGGTGAATATGCCGCCACTGACTTCATGGAAAAGGAAAAGTTCGACACTATCGAAGAGTATTTTCGGGATACAGAAGACCGGTCGCTGACCGCCGCCCGCGACGTTTTGGGCGACGACTTCGACTTTTGGGAATTGCGGATGGCGCTCGCCGAGATGACTAAGAACGAAGAGATTTAAACTATTGGCCGTCATCCTCAATCTAAACAAGTAGAGCAGTTTTGCGAAAAATTATCTATTTTTGCCATCGTTATTTTATAAGAATATGAATTTCAAAAAGAGAAATGTAATGATGCTTAGTCTGGCCTGCACAGTGCTGCTGGTCGCAATCCTCTGGCCGATGAAAAAGCCTGAGGGCAAAGCTTTGCCTCAAAAAAACGAGATTTTGGGCGTGCTGCAAGAGCAATCGCAGATTGCCACCACCGAGGTGACCATCCGCAAGATGGGCGTCTATGACTCTGAAACCCAGATCGCGTCGCTGAATCCTGCCAAGTGGAAGCTCGGCAGACGGCTGGCCGTGATTCCCGTGGACGTCACCATCCGTTACGGCATCGACCTCACCGAAATGAAGGAAGAAGACCTGCAGTTTGTAGGCGAAGACACCATTCAGATTCGGCTGCCAAAGCCTAAAATCATCGACAAATCCTTCTGCCCTGTCACCAATCAGGACGAAATTGTGACGCTCTCCACCGGTCTGCGCGACAAGGTGGGCGAAACCACCATCCAGCAAATCAAGACGATGGCCTTCGAAGAGGTGGTCAATCAGGATGAGCAGCTCCGCAAGCAGCTCGCCGACGAACTGACCCACAATACCGAAGCAGTCTTCACCTCCCTCCTCGAAGCCATCAACCTCCACCCAATCTTCATCTATTAATCCCAAATCATCACCTCATCACCTCATCACCTCATCTTTTCATCCAATCATCTCAACATGAACAAGAAAATCGTAATATACAGCACCATCGTCATCCTGCTCGTCGCAGCAGTGGTGCTCATCAGCAAAATCGCACATAAAGCTGACACCAACGAGATTACCCTGAAGGACACACCGACGGTGATTGAAGCAACTCGCCCCATCGGGATTCTGTATCTATACACAACAGTTACAGAGGATTACGCTAAAGATGCTTTCTACGGTAGCGGCATCGGCAGTTCCCTGTTAGGCAAAGACAACGGCCTTTTCAAACGCAAACACGATTGCGTGCAGATTCTCCGTCAGCAGGTGAACTTGACCATGGATATGGATAAAGTGCAATATCAGCCCATCGAGGGAACGGATTCTGTGAAGGTCTGTCTGCCCAACGTGGAGTTTACGCAGTCGACCCTTTCGTCGTGGTTCAAGTCAGACAGCGAAGCCGAAGAGAACGCGGTGCAGTTCGATGCCAAACCGCTGATACAGAGAGTGGAACGGAAAATCGAAAACCGCTACAACACGCCTGAGAACCGCATCAAGGCGGAAGAGAAAGCCAAGGAGACCATCACCGATTTCCTGAAGCAGTGCGGCAAGGTGGCCGTTTTTGTGTAACGGTTGATAAATTGTGTATAATGCAAGGGCAAAGATACATTAAAAAATATTGTATCTTTGCCCTCGTGTTTTTATGAGTTTAATTTTAAAATTCTGTATATGAAAAAAATGTCTACAATGATGGTGATGTTGGCTTGCATCGCCCTTCTTGCTTCATGCAAAAACAAGAAAGCGGAAACCCCTAATGAGGAACAGAAAAGCGAACTTCAGCAGAAGGTGGAGGAATATGCCTATTTCGATCTTACCGCCGATCTTTCCAAACTCTCCGAGAGCGAAAAACAGCTGCTGCCCATCTTCTTCGAGATTGGTCAGATTATGGACGACCTCTTCTGGGAGCAGACTTTTGGTGATAAAACCCTCCTTGACACCATTTCCGACCCGTGGATGAAGGAGTATGCGATGATCAACTATGGTCCTTGGGACCGTCTTGATGCGGAGAAACCCTTCGTGCCCGGCTATGGCGAGCGTCCTCCGATGGCTAACTACTACCCGCAGGACATCACGAAGGCTGAATACGATGCTTTCGATGATCCGTTGAAATCCTCCCACTACACTATCCTCAAACGTGACGAGAATGGAAAGCTGATCACCGTCGGTTATTATGAGGCTTACAAGGAGAAACTCGACCGCGTGTGCGAGCTGCTCGACAAGGCTATCGCCATCACCGACAATCCTACGATGAAAAAGTACCTCGTGGAGCGCAAAAAATCACTGCAGACCAACGATTATTATCCCAGCGACATGGCTTGGATGGATCTGCGCGACTCTAACATCGACTTCGTGTTTGGTCCTATCGAGAACTATGACGACGCTTTGAATTCCGTGAAGACCTCTTGGGAGGCATTCGTGCTCGTGAAGGATGTGGAAGCCAGCACCAAGCTCGACAAATTCGTGCAGATGTTGCCGCAGCTGCAACGCGAACTCCCGTGTGATCCTGCGCACAAGAAATACGTGCCCGGCACCACCTGCGACATGAACCTCTATGATGTGGTCTTCTACGGCGGCGACTGCAACGCTGCTGGCAAAACCATCGCCATCAACCTGCCGAATGACGACAACGTGCAGGCTAAGAAGGGCTCCCGTCGCTTCCAACTGCGCAACGCTATGCAGGCTAAGTTCGACAAGATCATGAAGCCCATCGGTGAAATCATCATTGAGCCCTCTGAGCAGAACCATATCACCTTCGATGCTTTCTTCTGGAATGTGACGTTCCACGAAGTGGCGCACGGTTTGGGTGTGAAGCAGACCATCAACGGCAAAGGCAGTGTGGATGAGGCCATGCAGACCGAAAACTCCAGCTGGGAAGAGGCCAAGGCCGACATCGTGGGTCTGAACCTCGTGCTCAATCTCATCGACAAGGGCGAAATCACCGACATCTCCGTGGAGGATGCTATCACGACCTACATCGTCGGTTTGTTGCGTTCTGTGCGTTTCGGTGCTTCCGAGGCCCACGGTATCGCCAACATGATGTGCTACAACTACCTCTTCGAAAATGGCGCCTTCACCCGCAACGGCAACGGCACCTACCACATCAACTACGACAAGGCCCGCAAGGCGATGGAAGGCTGGATCGCGCTGATTCTCAAGACGCAAGCCGAGGGCGACTTTGAGTTTGCCGCCCAATACAGCAAGGACAACGGCGTCATCAAACGCGACCTGCAAAACGACCTCGACCGCATCAACAAGTCCGGCATCCCGAGAGACATTCGTTTCAATCAGGGATTGGACGTACTGGGACTGAAATAGTTAGCAGTTAGTAGTTAGTAGTTGTAGAGACGCGATTAATCGCGTCTCTACTTCCATAACCTTCTAACCTCATCAATATGTATTTACGGACTATCCAACTCACCAACTTCAAGAACTACCCCGAGGCTTCGTTCGAATTCAACTCCAACGTGAACGGCATTGTGGGGGCGAATGGCAGTGGCAAGACCAATCTGCTGGACGCTATCCACTACCTTTCCTTCGGGAAGAGCTGTTTTTCGGCGAAGGATGTCAGTTCGGTGCGGCTGGGTACGGAGTTCTTCGCGTTGCATGGGGAGTTCGCCGACGAGGAATCGGGCAACACCACGCAGGTGAGCTGTGTCTATAAGAACGGAGCCAAGTCGTTGAAGGCCAATAAGAAGGAGTACGAGCGCCTGAGCGATCACGTGGGCTTGTTTCCTGTGGTGATGGTCTCGCCTTACGACAGCGACATCATCAACGACGGCAACGAGGTGCGCCGGAAATTCTTCGACAAAATCATCTCGCAGTTCGACAAAATCTATCTGCAGCATCTGATTCACTACAAGAAGCTGTTGTTGCAGCGCAATGCGGTGTTGCGGCAGCAGATGGAGAGTCGTCATGCGGACCTTTCGTTGTTGCAGGTGATTGACTATCAGCTGATAGAAGATGGTGTGCAGCTCTTTCAGCGGCGTAGGCAGTTCATCGAAGACATCCGTCCGATGTTCCTGGAACACTACCGCCGGTTGTCGGGTGGGGTAGAGGAGGTGGACATCCACTACGACTCAGCGTTGTTGGAGACGGGCTATGAAGAGGGCTTGGCGAAGAGTTTCCCGGCCGATTCAAAGTGCGGGTTCACTACCTTTGGAGTGCACAAGGATGACTACGACTTCACAATCGATGGTCAACCGGTGAAGCATTTCGGGTCGCAGGGTCAGCAGAAGTCCTTCTCGTTGGCGCTGCGGCTGTCGCAGTTCGATTACGCCTTTGCTTTCAACAAACGCAAACCGATCCTGCTGTTGGACGACATTTTCGACAAACTGGACCGCTTGCGCATTTCCGAGTTGTTGAGTATGGTGGGCAGGGAACATTTTGGCCAGGTATTCATTTCCGATACCGACGAGACTCGTGTGAAAGCCATTTTGGGAGAGCACGGGATTGAGCATCAGGTTTTTGAGATAAAGAGGCAATAACAAGTTAGCAGTTAGTAGTTAGCAGTTAGCAGTTAGCAGTGAAAATCGGACTGTCGTTTTGCGAAAGAAAGGGTGTGAGATTTGCGAAAAAAATGCTTGTTTAAAGTGTGATTATGTAAATTCTTTACTTAAAATACTGATTGTCAGTATTATAAAATCGGATTGGAGTTGATGGGAGATATTGAAAAAAGTGTACTTTTGCAGCCGGAAAACGGGATATAGCGTAGTCCGGTTATCGCGCCTGCTTTGGGAGCAGGAGGTCGCAAGTTCGAATCTTGCTATCCCGACAGGGCGGAAGCCTACGGTTCCGTAGCTCAACTGGATAGAGCAGCTGCCTTCTAAGCAGCAGGTTTTGCGTTCGAGTCGCAACGGAATCACCAAAAGCCTCTTCACATCGAAGAGGTTTTTTCGTTTTGTAGAGACGCGATTAATCGCGTCTCTACTGTTCATAAATAGTAATATCTTTTTTTGGCAAATCCGCGATAAGAATGTACTTTTGTAATCTCAAACGTAAATTTTTAAAATATTAAAGATCAGATATTTATGAATCACGATTACGTATTGGTTGCCGGTCGGTCGAACCCGGAGCTGGCAAAAAAGATTGCGGATTGTCTGCACAAACCCCTCCTCTCCGTTGACATTCTGCAGTTCAAAGACGGTGAAATCCAGGTCTATTACAACGAAAGTATCCGCGGACGCGATGTCTTCATCATCCAGCCGACTTTTTCTCCGGCGGATAACATCATCGAGCTGCTGATTGCCATTGACGCTGCCAAGCGCGCCTCGGCTCGCAGCATCATTGCTGTGATCCCCTATTTCGGCTATGCCCGTCAGGACCGCAAGGACAAACCCCGTACCTCCATCGGTGCCAAACTGATGTGTAACCTGCTCACCACTGCCGGTGTCAGCCGTGTCATTACCATGGATCTGCACGCCGACCAGATCCAAGGCTTCTTTGAAGTGCCTGTGGATCACCTCTTTGCCTCCAACGTCTTCATCCCGTTAGTGAAGAATTCCGGTTGGGAGAACATCAGCATCGCATCACCTGACACGGGTGGTACGAAGCGTGCTTCCACCTACGCGAAGGCGCTAAACTGCGAGCTTGCCATCGGTTACAAACAGCGTGAGAAGCAGAACGAGGTCGCTTCTCTGCAGATCATCGGTGACGTGAAAGGCAAGAACGTGATTCTGGTTGATGATATCATCGATACTGCTGGCACGCTTTGTAAGGCTGCCGCCCGCATTAAGGAGATGGGTGCCCTCAGCGTTCGCGCAATGTGTGCACACGGACTCTTCTCCGGTGATGCCTTGGAGAGAATCGAAAACTCCGTGCTCGACGAAGTGCTCGTCACTGACACCATCCCGTTGAAGCGCCCCTGCCCCAAAGTGAAGGTCGTTTCTGTGGCCAAATTGCTGTCCGAAATCATCCTTAGCGTCGAAGACAACACGTCTATTTCGTCGCACTATTATGTATAATCGTAGAGACGCGATTAATCGCGTCTCTACAGAAACGAAAAAAACGTCCTCTCACACGAGGGGACGTTTTTTTATTGCCTTTTGCCGAATGCCTATTCCCTTATTCGCCAATCGCCAACTCTTCTTCCAACTGGCTTTCGGTCTTCCCTAACAGCGAGAGATACTGCTGGAATACCGGGGTGAGGGAGTCGTTGGGATAGCGGTTGATAAAGTCGCGGTATTCGCTCTCCGCACTGCGCCAGTCGCCGAGGATGTCGTCATACACGATAGCGCGCTGCCAGTAGCAGAGTCGCGCTTGATCCAGTTCGGGGTACTGCTCTTGGAATTGGTTGAAGATGGCGAGCGCCCGTTTCGCGTTGTTCGCCCTTGATTCCACGTCGCCTTTCCGGTCTGCCGATTTCGCCAAAATCATGCTGCCGATACCGGCACGGTAGAGCATTCCCGGAGCGAGGGTGTCGTCGGGGTGTCTCTCCGCAAAGGCCGTTGCCCGGTCGATGAAGTCGCCAAAGGCCGTGGTATCTATGACCCCGCAGACGGCATAGAGGGAATCGGAATAGTGGTACGCCGCAAGAAGCGAGTCGCTCTCCTGTTGGAGAACCCGCTGCTCCGCGCGCTTGCCGCCGCATGACGATAATAACAAACCAACCAATAATATCGGAAATAATCTTTTCATCTTCTCATCTAATCATCTAATCATCTGCAGCTGGGGCTTACGCCACCAGCTTATAAGGTGTCAGCCCTACGGGCTTCTTAAGGAATTATTTTTTTGTTTTATATGCTGGATGCACCTTTCCGCTGGCGATGTCGTTGAGTTGGCGTTTGAGCACCATCTTCTTGATTTGGGAGAGATTGTCGGTGAAGACTTTGCCCTCCAGATGGTCGTACTCGTGCTGGATGATGCGGGCCAGGACGCCGTTGATGTCGCAGTCGTGGTACTCACCCTTCTCGTCGTAGTAGGTGATGTGGATGTCGGATTTGCGGATGACGTCCTCGTTGATTTTCGGGAGGCTGAGGCAGCCTTCGGCGAAGGGGACATCCTCTCCGAAACGGTCGGTGATGGTCGGGTTGATGAAAGCGCCCTTGAACGGCACGTGGTCGGGATAAATCTCCTTGTAGGGAGCGGAATCCACCACAAACACGCGCACGGACTTGCCAACCTGCGGGGCGGCCAGACCTACGCCGTCAGCGTGGTACATGGTTTCAAACAGGTCTTCGACAAAGCCCTTGAGCGTTTCGTCTTTCACATCGATTTCCGCGGCTGTTTTGCGCAGCACGGGGTTTCCATATAATACAATAGGTAATATCATTGTTCTGAATTTCTTAAATTGATCATATCCTGTTGCTCCAGATAGGATTGCAGAATGATGGCCGCGCTCATCTTGTCCACCAGCGATTTGTCGCGGCGGTCCTTCTTCTTCAGCCCGATGTCGATCATGGTCTGGAAGGCGATTCGGGAGGTGAAACGCTCGTCCATGCGGGCGATTTCGGTGCCGGGAGAAATTTTCGGCAGCTCCTTGCGCAGACGGTTCACAAAGGGCTCGATGTAGCGGCACGACTCTGACGGGGTGTTGTCCAGCTGCTTAGCTTCGCCAATGACAACGACATCGACCTTCTCCTTGCTGAGGTAATCCTTCAGGAAGTCGAACGCCTGCGCCACGGGGACGGTCTCCAGCGCGTGCGCACAGATGCGCAGCTCGTCGGTGACAGCGAACCCCACGCGTTTTTGTCCGTAATCAATAGCTAAAACTCTGCCCATTATCTGGATTTTTTTCGGGGCGCAAAGATACTAATTTTTGGTTTACACGTTTACAGGTTTACAGGTTTACAGGTTTAGAGGGGAATGGCAGGCTCTTGTGTCAAAATGTCAGTGGTTTCGGGACTGATAATCACTGTTATTTTATTTTGGCACAGTTGTTGCAATGAGTAGCCGCGTTCGTTTTCGAACTGTGTAAAAAAATCAACGAAGTTAAAAATTAAAATCATACAAAAATGGGAAAAATCATTGGAATTGACTTAGGAACTACCAATTCATGCGTTGCGGTTATGGAAGGCAATGAGCCGGTCGTCATCCCCAACAGCGAAGGCAGAAGAACCACGCCGTCTATCGTGGCGTTCGTGGGCGACAACGAAAGAAAGGTCGGCGATCCTGCAAAACGTCAGGCTATCACCAACCCCACCAAGACCATCTTCTCCATCAAGAGATTCATGGGCGAGACTTACGATCGCGTGACCAACGAGATCAGCCGCGTGCCCTACATCGTGGAGCGTTCGGCCAACAACATGCCGAAAGTGAAGATCGACGACCGCAGCTACACGGCTCAGGAAATCTCCGCCATGATTCTGCAAAAGATGAAGAAAACGGCTGAGGATTACCTCGGTCAGGAAGTGACGGAAGCCGTCATCACGGTGCCCGCATACTTCAGCGACTCTCAACGTCAGGCCACCAAAGAGGCCGGCGAGATCGCAGGTCTGAATGTGAAACGTATTATCAACGAACCTACCGCAGCCGCTTTGGCATACGGTCTGGACAAGAAGAAAGCCGACTCTAAGGTGGCAGTCTTCGACCTCGGTGGCGGTACCTTCGATATCTCCATCCTGGAACTCGGCGACGGTGTCTTCGAGGTGAAATCCACCAACGGCGACACGCACCTCGGCGGTGACGACTTCGACCACAAGATCATCGACTGGTTGGCCAACGAGTTCATGAAAGACTATAACGTGGATTTGCGTAAGGATGCTATGGCTCTGCAACGTCTGAAAGAGGCTGCTGAGAAGGCAAAGATCGAGCTCTCCAGCTCCAACTCCACGGAAATCAACCTGCCGTACATCATGCCGATCGACGGTGTTCCGCAACACTTGGTGCGCACTCTCACCCGCGCTCAATTCGAGCAATTGTGCGACGACCTGATCCGCGCCACCATTGAACCTTGTAAGAAGGCTTTGGCCGATGCCGGCTACAAGACCTCCGACATTGACGAGGTGATCCTCGTGGGCGGCTCCACCCGTATCCCCGCCATCCAGAAAGTGGTGGAAGACTTCTTCGGCAAAGTACCCTCCAAGGGCGTCAACCCCGACGAAGTGGTGGCCATCGGTGCCTCCATCCAAGGCGGTGTGCTGAGCGGCGATGTGAAAGACATCCTCTTGCTGGATGTGACCCCGCTGTCACTCGGTCTGGAGACCCTCGGCGGTGTGATGACCAAGCTCATCGACGCTAATACCACCATCCCGACCAAGAAGTCACAGGTGTTCACCACCGCAGCCGACAACCAGACCTCTGTGGAGATCCACGTGCTGCAAGGCGAGCGTCCCATGGCGGCTCAGAATAAGAGCATCGGTCGTTTCCACCTGGACGGCATTCCGGCAGCTATGCGCGGCATCCCGCAAATCGAAGTCACCTTCGACATCGACTCCAACGGCATCTTGAACGTGACGGCTCACGACAAGGCTTCCGGCAAGGAGCAGAAGATCAGAATCGAGGCTTCCTCTGGCTTGAGCGACGATGAAATCAAGCGCATGAAGGCTGAAGCTGAGGCCAACGCCGATGCCGACAAGAAGGCCAAGGAGGAGATTGACAAGCTGAACAACGCTGACTCTTTGGTGTTCAACACCGAGAAACAGCTCAAGGAGTTCGGCGACAAGATCCCCGCTGACGACAAGGCCAAGATCGAAGCTGCGGCTGCTAAGCTGAAGACCGCGCACGACAACAAGGACTTCGCCACCATCGACAGCGCAACGGCTGAGCTGCAATCCGCTTGGAACGAAGCTTCCCAGAAGATGTACGCCGCACAGGGCGGTGCACAACAGTCCGGTGCCGACTTCAACGGCGGCTTCAACCAACAGGCTGGTCCTCAAGGTCCTCAAGGCGGCGCCAACAACGGCGGCAATGACCCTGAAGTGCAAGATGTGGACTTCGAGGAGGTGAAATAATCACGAATAATCCTGTAGAGGCGCGATTAATCGCGTCTCTACAATACCAAAACGGGCGCCGATGATGAATCGGTGCCCGTTTTTTTTTATTTTTGCCGCTTGAAATTTCAAAACGAAAAAAAAGACACTGTGTAATGCCACAAGAGCGTATCCTACATTTTAACGGAAAGTGGAGAAGCTATCAGCAGAGAATCCTGGACGACCTTGATTTTCATCTGCGGGACCAAAAGCTTCACGTCGTAGCTGCTCCTGGGGCAGGCAAAACTACCCTCGGCATTGAGGTGATTGCACGTCTTCAGCGTCCGACGCTGATTCTTTGTCCTACCAACACCATCAAAAACCAGTGGCGGGAGCGCATCTGCACCTCCTTCCTTCAGGAGAAAGATTATGGCATTGTTTCTACCCTTATCCGGAAGCCGGGCTACCTGACCGTGACCACCTATCAGGCACTGTTGGCGGCTTTTTGCGGGCGTGCGGAGGAGGAAGAGAGTCCAACAATGGATGAAAACTCCGAACAGGAACCTGCTGAGACCGATTCCATCGCCTCTTCTGCACGGTTCAAGCAGGAGAAGGCTGATGAGGTGATTGCCATCTTGAAAGCGGCAAATGTTTCGTTGCTCTGTTTCGACGAGGCGCACCATCTGCGGAAGGAGTGGTGGAAAGCGCTTACCTACCTTAATGAACATCTGAAGCCGGAAAAGACGCTGGCTTTGACGGCCACGCCTCCCTACGATGCGGATTTCGGCGAATGGAAGCGCTATCAGGACCTCTGCGGAGAAATCGACGAGGTGATTTCCATTCCGGAACTGGTGAAAAACGGCGACCTGTGCCCTCATCAGGATTATGTCTACTTTTCGTTCCTGAAGCAGCATGAGCGGGAGTTGCTGGACAAATACAGCCAAAACGTCAGAAATTTCATTGAATTGATCCTGAATGACGCGGAGTTGTTGGAGGGTTTGTCGAAAATGAGGTTTTTTGAGGCAGAAGACTCCGATGTGGAAATAATTTTCGAAAATCCGGAGTTCTATGTCTCCGTCGCCTCCTTGCTGAACTCCAAAGGGCATCCGATTTCGGAGAAGTTTTTGGAACTTTTCGATGCCGAACAATCTGAACTTCCGAAATTCGACCTTAAACAGGCCTCGACGTTCATCAAAGGCTTTTTGGAGATTGAAAGGGATGAGTTTCAGCCTTTTGAGTCGAAGAAGAACGACTATTTCAACCATGCAAAGCGCTTGGGGCTGGTGGCCAACAAAAAGGTCGTTCTTGACGAAAATGTCAAAATTCGCAAAATGATTGCCGGTAGTTTGGGAAAACTGGACTCCATCGTCCAGATTGTCAAACAGGAGTCGTCCCAGCTGAAAGAAAAGCTGCGCATGGTTATCCTGACCGACTATATCCGGATGGATGATACCAACTGCCAAAGTATCGGTGTGGTGCCGATTTGGCGAAAACTGAAAGATGCAGAGACGTCTCCCGAAACATCTCTGGTTTCCATCGGCGTGTTGTGCGGTTCCCTGATTCTGCTGCCGGAAAGAACCGTTGGCAAACTCTATAAGTTGTTGTCAGACAATGATATTGCTAAAGACGCTGTCAACATCGGTCGTTTTGGTGACGATGATAACTACGTCAGAATCACCCCCAAGGAGAGCCTTCGGAACCATATCGTCAGGATCATTACGGAGATGTTCTGTGCGGGTGACCTCACGGTGCTGGTTGGTACGCAGGCGCTGCTCGGCGAAGGCTGGGATGCGCCCTCCATCAATTCGCTGATTCTCTCCAGCACGGTAAGCTCTTATATGCTCTCTAACCAGATGCGGGGACGCGCCATCCGCATCGACAAGCATAACCCTGACAAGGTGTCGAATATCTGGCACCTGGCCACCATCGACTTCCCTGACAAGAACGATTTTTCCAGGTTTGGCACCATTTCAGACAATGATTTGGAAGATCTTAGGATATATACCTCCGATCTCGTGCAATTAGACACCCGATTCAAAGGTTTTGAGGCGCCGTCTTACTATGGCAACCACGAGATTATGTCAGGAATAGAAAGGATTTTGGATGACCCGAGTTACAGGGAATTTGTGCTGAAGAAAAGAGTTGAGAAGCTTAAAGAGAACACTTTGAAGCTTGCCAAGAATAGAGATTGGATACGGCAATGGTGGAACGATGCTTTGTATCTTGGATATAGCCAAAACAAGGCGATGAACCTCTCCACGGGTGTCGATGTTCCCCGATTGACCACTAAGTCGTTGCTGTTTTATGGGTATAAATCCATGGTTTTGTCGTTTTTGGCAATCGTTTTTGTGTGTTATTATCTCCTTCTGAGAATCATTCCGTTTTTCTTTCTTACCACCCTCGCATTGGTGGTCGTTGTCATTTTCCTTGGCGTCATGACCGCAAAATATCTCAAAACGGGAACGGTGGAAGGGGTGGTGAAACAGATTTCCATTGCGATTTTGGAAACGATGTCGTCTCAAGGAGTGATAAAATCGTCCATCAAGAATGTCGGGTTGCACGTCACTGAAAATAGCGGATCGATTTTTGTCAGCTGCGCCAATCTTCCAGCGGAGGAGAACAATCTGTTCGTCCAAGCTCTGCAGGAATTTCTCGATCCCATTGACAATCCTAGATACCTGATCATCAAACACAGCAAATTCTTGGGAAGAGTCAGGCAGACAGACTATTTCGCGGTTCCTGCGATTTTGTCTTCGAAAAAGAAAAGCGTTGAGATATTCCAAAAGCTGTGGGAAAAATACATCGGGGAGTGTGAAATTGTCTATACTCGGAACCTTGAAGGTCGGAAAATACTGCTGAAAGCCCGCAAAAACGCCTCCTCGGCCATGAAACGGAAACGCTCCAAACGGCTTTCGAAATGGCAATAGGTCTCTTTTTTTGTATCTTTGCAACGCGAAAACGGACTTCTTTCGCAAAGGAAAAACGCAATTTTAGAGCTGCAATTAGTTAAAACAACGATAGTATGAGCAATCCTCTTTTCAACATCCAGTATGGCCTTTTTGTCATCACGACTTGCGCTGATGGTCGCGACAACGGCTGCATCAGTAATACTGTTGAGCAGGTGACGGCGCAACCCAACCGCGTCTCCATGTCCTTGTGCAAGGAGAATTTTACTACAGAACTTATTCAACGTTCGGGGCGCTTCACGGTTTCTATCATCAGTGAGGAATCCGATTTCGAACTGTTCAAGCATTTTGGATTCCAGAGCGGTCGAACGGTCGACAAGTTTGCCGATTTCAACGACTGCCGTCGTGTCAGTGACGGCACGCTGGCGATCACTCGCGGCACGAACACCTACCTTTCTGTCAAAGTCGAGCAGACCGTCGATTTGGGTACGCATATCCTTTTCATCGGTCTCATTACCGAGATGGAGACACTGTCTGACGTGCCTTCAGCCACTTATAATTACTATCAAGAGCATATCAAGCCGAAACCCCAAGCCGTCGGTCAGACTGCTGAGGGCAAGACCGTTTGGCGCTGCATGATTTGCGGCTACGAATATGAGGGTGAGGAGCTGCCTGAGGACTTCATCTGTCCCCTTTGCAAGCATGCTGCATCAGATTTCGAGAAGGTTACCGTTTAACCACCTCGTCGTGTAACGCGATGCGGTAGACCTGTTCGCCGTCGTCATGGGTGACGGTGATGAGGATTTGCTGCGGGGCACTTTCGATGCGCACCGTGGCGTTAGGTGATTGCGCTTCGGCGAAGACCTCCGGAATACGTGCGGGATCGTCGCAAGCGTAGGTGTACTCCGTGATATCGGGGTTGAAGCCGGGCAGCGGATGCCCGTCAATCTCAATGAAGGAGAGCCGTTTGTTGTATATCATTTCGATGTCGTCGATGATGAGCTTGTCACCGTTGTTGCCACCTTTGGCAATCTTGTTGGTGGAGAAGCATACCAGAATGTAGGAGGGTGTGCGCGAGGTGCTGCTCACCACGTGGTTCTGCTCGTCATAATAGGTGAATTTGTATTTGTAACGGTGCCATTTCTGGTCGTTATAGTCTTTGATGTCGCAATAGGCATTGCCAATCTTGCCCTTTTGCGCAGTGCTGGCGCTATGCGTGGAGATGTCGCGGTAGGCGATGTTGCCGTGCAGATGGAACTTGGCGATGGCCACGTTGGAGGGCTTTTTCATCTCGAATTTGCACCAGAAATAGACCGAATCGGGACGACCAGTGAACGCCATCGCCGCCTTGTGCCCCAATTTGTTGTCCTTGTCGGTGTAAGTGCAGTTGTCCGCACTTTTGTTGTCGGTAGAGGCAAACTGCATCTGTCCCGTGGTGAGTACCCCGTTCACTAAGTTGCCGCTGATGCTGGTGGAGTAGATTTCGCAGCCGTAGCCGGTATGGCCGGTCACGCGGTTACTGTGGTTCTTCGTCAACGGACCGCAGCCCCACGAGTAGATGCCCTTGAGCTGACAGTCACCGTCACCGTAAGAGTGCCAATACTTTGGCACCGCGTTGCCCTTGTCGGTGGTGGTCCACTGTTCGAAACTCTTGTTCGGCAGCTGCGTCTGCGCCGAAATAAAACCGCCAAATACGACAAATATTGCTACTATCAAAATCTGTTTCATAATACTTTGACCCTTAACCTTTAATCTAAAACAACGTCTGCACAAACTCTGTAAAATATACGCGCCAATTCCGCCAAGTGTGTCCGCCAACGGAGCTGTACATCGTGTAGGGGATGTTTTTGCGTTGTATTCTTTTGCGCAAAGTGTTGATTTTGCCATAGAAAAAGTCGGTGCGGCCTGCGCCGATCCAATAGTTGGGGTAAGCGCTTTGGGGAACCTGCTTGCGTCCGGCTACGGGAGAGAACAATCCGACGGCGGAGAAGGTGCTGTCGTAGAGGTTGGCGAGGTTGGCCGACTGCTTCGCGCCCAACGAAAGCCCGGCTACGGCACGATCACCCGGATTCGTGGAGAACTGGTAGATGTCGCTCAGAAAGCGGTCCATCTCGGGGTAGAGATGCTCGAACTCCATCTTGTTCCAAGAGCCGTAGTGCTTGATGTTTTCCATCAACCCGATATCCTCGCCTTGGGAAACCAGACACTCGGGGTTGGCATCGGGCATCACCATAATCATCGGGGTGACCTTGTTTTGTGCGATGAGGTTGTCCAAAATCTGCACAGCTCTTCCACGGTCGTTCCAAGCCGTCTGGTTGCCGTTCAGCCCGTGCAGCAGGTATAGAACTGGCAGATTTCGCTGCCCTTGAAGGTATTGCGGCGGGGTGTACACAATCACCGTTCTGTCTTTTCGCTCAGACGTGCCCGGAAACACCAGCGTGTCCATGCGACCGCGCAAATTCTCGTTGATGTAGAGCTCTATTTGCGGAGTGCCTTCAATGATGAAGACGCTTTTCTTGTCGTCGCGCACCCGGATGGAGTCTGGGTTGGTGGGGTCGGGGAGACACACACCGTCTATGTCGAACTGGTAAGTGTAGACCTCAGGCGGGAGTGGGGGAGTGATGTAACTCCACACTCCGTTGCTGTCGCACTGCATCTTCACGGAGTGATAACTCTCACTTTCGATGGTCTTGAGCTCTTTGTGCAATTCGCCGTCGAAGACCAATTTCACCATATTGGCATCGGGAGCGTGGTAACGGAATTCCACCGATCCGTCCTCCCGTATGTTAAGGCCTTCCGTGCGGCCGTTCTGCGCTTGAATAGAACAAGTGAGAATTGATAATATTATGATTGATAATAATTTACGACAATTAATGCTTTGATTTTTCATGATCTTGAATAGCTTCGTTCAACATCTCTTCAAACAGGGTGATAGAGTTGTCGATGCTGTATTTCAGTGCTGATTCTTGATAGACTTTTTCCATTCTCAGTCGCTCTTCGGTGTTGTCGAGCCAGTAGTCGATGGCGCGGGCGAGGTCTTGAGGGTCGCCGGCTTTGAAGAGGCTGCGCTCGTCGAGTGCGAACTGCGTGGTGGCCGAATGCGAACTGTTGGCGATGACCGGCACCAAACCCGTTGCGATGGCCTCGATACAGGAGATGGCTTCCGATTCCATATCGGCAGCATGTACGTATAGGTCGGCTTGCGAGAAGAGTTCGATGAGCTCGTCGCGTTTCAAGTAGACGAACTGCGGCTTCAGCGGAAGCATCTCACCCACCTTCTCGTAGTGCTTTTGCATCGGTCCGTGGCCGGCGAAAACCAGCTGGATGCGGTCGGCGTATTTGGAGTAGGGCACAGCACGCATGATCAGCTCCTGCCCCTTCTCGCGCGTGAGTCGTCCTACCATCAAAAGCAGGATTTTCCCCTTGTATTCGTCGTAAGTCTCCGTCCGGTTACCGGCGATGTTGCGTTGGCCCGCCTCAATGAACGGATCTTGTATACCGTTGCTGATAGGGTGCAGCTTGGCCTTGAATCCGTGCGACTTGACCTCGTTGGCCATGAATTGTGAAGGACAGTGCACATGCTGTACACGGTCGAAAATGATTCTTCTGAACCACAGATAGAACAGATGTGTCACCCAGCCCACCTTGTGCAGACCGAGGATGTTGGCGGTGATACTTTCAGGTTGCAGATGCGCGGCAGCGGTACAGGGCTTGCCAATCTGCTCGCAGTAGCGTTCTGCCCTTTTTTCCAAAGCGAACGGCAAGAAGCAGTGCACGATATCGGCCCACTCCACGGCGGCGTGAATGGTTTCTGTCGTATATTTGCCCCAATATTTAGCGAAATAAAAGTTGTGCTTGTCCAGCAACGGTTGGAAAATTGGAAAACGGAAAAAATGCACAGAGTAGATGTCGGCATCCGCTTCGGGAGAGTGGTTGGCGGTCAGGATGCGCACCTCATGACCACGCTTGCGCAATTCCGAGGCATACCGTTGCGCCGATATGCTGGTTCCGTTGTTGTTTGTATAGAAGGTGTCAATGACAAACAGTATCTTCATAAAATTCCAATTTGGTGACTCAAAAAATTGGTAGTAAGTAGATTACGAGTGTAAAAAAGACTGATTCCCACAAGGTCAAATTTTTGGCAAAGGTACAAAATTTTCTAAATGACTGATACTTACGGATAAATTGTATCTTTGCGCTGAATTTTAAATGGAGAAGTAATATACATAAAGTGTTGAATATCAGTATTTCGCAAAAATAGCCATGATACGTCTTATTGTCATTCTTTTACTGATTTTGGCCAACGGCTTTTTCTCGATGAGCGAGATTGCCATCGTTTCATTCAGGAAGATCCGCATCGACAAATATACTGAAAAGCATCCCAAAGCGGTTCGCAAGGCGCTGTTCCTGCAGGACCATCAGGAGGAATTCTTAGCCTCCATCCAAGTCTGCAGCACCGTCACCAGCTTGTTGACGGGTTTCATCGGTGGTGCCGCGCTGTCACCCTACCTTGAAGTACTGTTCCGTTGGATGCATATCTCCGAACCGTTGGCTGCCTCCGCTGCGCTAATCATCGGCTTCCTGATTGTTACGTTCATCACCATCGTGCTGGGCGAGCTCGTTCCGAAAACCATTGGCCTCTCCCAACCGGAGCGCGTTTCTGTCGCAGTAGCCCCTATCATGAACTTCATCCGGGTGGTATTCAAACCCGCTGTGAAAGCCCTTTCCGGCACTACGGTCCTGATTGACAAAATCCTCGGTGTGAAGGCGGGTGAAGACCATTTGACCGAAGATGAACTGCTCGACATCATCAAAGAGGCGGGCGAAACCGATGTGATTGAGGAGGAACAGAGCGAGATGCACGAGAATATCTTCTCCTTCGCCGACAAACGCGCCATCCACGTTATGATTCACCGCTCGGAAATCGAGTGGATCGACGTGAATCTGCCGCAGGAGGAGTTCATCAAGCAGCTGTACGACTTCTCCGTCAGCCGCGTGTTAGTGTGCGACAAGCATGTGGAGAATTATCTCGGTGTGCTGAATATCAAGGATTTCTTCATGGAACTGCGTAAAGAGGGCACGGCAGATGTCCGCTCAATGCTGGACGAGCCGCTTGTCTTCACCGAAAACACTGACGCGCAGGATATCCTCAACGCTTTCCGTCAGAAACAGTACTACTTCGGCATCGTGGTGGACGAGTTTGGCGACCTGGCCGGTATCGTCACCTTGCACGACATTATCGAGAATATTGTCGGTGAAATGCCTGAAGAAGAGGAGGTTGTGGAACCTGATGTGACCGAATGCGAAGACCATTCCGTGCTGGTGAAGGGTGACGCGCCTATCGACGTGCTCACCGACGTGATTGACGGTTATGAGGTTGATTACGATGAAATCGACTATTCCACGGTGGCCGGTTTCGTGGTCGATCACCTCGAAACGATTCCCAAAGAGGGCGATTCTTTCGAGTTCATGGGCTACATGATCGAGATTGTCAGAATGGACCACAACCGCATCGATGAGGTGAAAATCCGCATCATCCCCGAATCTTAATTCCGAATAATCCAGCTCTTTGTATTACTTTTGACCGTCTGAAGTGTCTAACCAGAAAATTGCCCAAATGATGAAGAAATTTGAAATGCGCATATTTTGCTTGCTGACTTTTCTGCTGTCGTTTTGGACGTTGGCTTCGGCGCAGGAGGTTGACAGTGCGGCAGTTGCTGCAGATACTACGGTTCTGCCGATGGCCACGGGCTATGAGTGGATCACCTATCGCGGAAAATTCGATCTGGTGGATACTGGCGGTACAAAATCCGGAAACTTCTACATGGTCAATCGGACTGACAGCATCCTCTACCTGAATATTCATGCGTATGGCATTGAAGTCATGCGTGCGGTGTTCACGCCCGACTCCATCATCTATGTGAACAAACTGACGTATCAATACTACAAAGGCACCTACGCCCCGTTCCGGCGTTTTTTGCCCTTTGCCGTTGATTTCCAGACTGTTCAGGCTCTGTTCAACGGTGATACTGACAAGCTTCCCAAAAGACAGAAGTTGAGCTTCGAGTATTCGGCTTTCGAGCCGGTGGACAGTACGAGCTCCTTCTTCACCGAGTTCGTTTTCAAAGAGTTGGATCGTCTCATCGAAGTGCGGGGCAAGTTGAAGGTAATTCGTTTGAACGTGCCCGGCGTGACCAGTATCAAAATTCCTGAAAAGTTCGATCCCATAGAGCTTTAGCATGTCGTCAGCACCCCTTTCCTCGCAAGCCATCAAGTCGTGGGCCGCTGAGATCGGTTTCCAGGACTGCGGAATTGCGCGTGCACGTGAGCTTTCGGAAGCCGCGGACGAGTTTAGGCAATCCATCGACAAGGAGTTCCATGCGGAGATGCACTTTCTGGAGCGAAATGTCGAAGGTCGCTTCAACCCCGAGTCGCTGCTCCCTGGTTGCAAATCGGTTGTTGTGGTGGCGTACAACTATTTGACGGACATCCAGCCTAAATCTGACCGTTATCGGTTGGCGCGTTACACTTGGATTCAGGACTACCACATCTTGGTGAAGGGTCTGCTGCAAAAGTTGGCGGACAAGATTGTGGAGGAATATCCAACGACCCAATGCCGCTTAACAGTGGATAGTTCCGCCATCTCCGAAAAGCGCTGGGCGATGGAGGCCGGGGTGGGGTGTATGGGCAAGAACGGACTGATACACAATCAAAACGGTTCGTTTTTTGTTTTAGGTGTCCTTTTAGTCGATCAGTTTTGCGACAAATATGACCCTTCCTCGCCGAAATCCGACTGTGGAAGTTGCGACTTGTGTGTGAGAAGTTGCCCGGTAAACGCCTTGGAAACCCCTTTCCGGGTGGATGCGCGGCGTTGTGTTTCTTATCTGAATACAGAGTATAAACATCCGAATTACAATGAGTTAGCGGATGAAAAGTATATCTTCGGATGTGACATTTGTCAGGAGGTTTGTCCTCGGAACAAAAAAAAATCGCCTAACCCCTCAAACATATCAAAAATTTCTTTATTTTTGCCGCTCGAAAATGACGACTTGGAAACGCTAAGTGAGTCGGATTTCAAGCGTTATTTTTCAGATACTTCGATTCTTAGAAGGAAGTATGAAAGATTTCGTTCTTTGATAGAAGCGAAAAGGCAACGAGAGCATCTCAGTAGAATGGAACCACAAGAAATTATCCAATACGCCACGAAAGTGGTCAGCGAAGAAGCGGAAGCGGTAGCAAAGCTTACCGAGTATCTGGATGACAACTTTGTGAAAGCCGTTCAAGAGATTATCAAGTGCAAAGGTCGCGTTATCGTGACGGGCATCGGAAAGAGCGCTATCATCGGACAGAAGATTGTCGGAACGTTCAATTCCACAGGAACTCCCTCGGTGTTCATGCATGCCGCCGACGCCGTTCACGGTGACCTGGGCATCATCCAGAAAGATGATGTGGTGATTTGCATCTCCAAGAGCGGGAACACGCCGGAAATAGCCCTGCTGATCCCGTTTTTGAAAGCCAACGGAAACCTGCTCATCGCCATTGTAGGCGAAATGAGTTCCCTCTTGGCAAAAGAAGCCCACTGTGTGTTGAACTGCACGGTGTCGCGGGAAGCAAGTCCCAACCATTTGGCTCCGACCAGCAGCGCTATGGCTCAGTTGGCAATCGGCGATGCTTTGGCGTCAACGCTCATCAAGATGCGCGGTTTCTCCACGGAGGATTTCGCAAAACTGCATCCTGGCGGCATCCTCGGAAAAAGGACTCGCATGAAGGTTGTGGATTTGTATAAGCTCAATGAGGTCCCCTCCGTCAAAGAGGAAGCCAATATGCAGGAAGTGATCCTGGAGATCTCCGGAAAACGGTTGGGCGTGACAGCAGTCGTCGAAGATGGCAAGGTGGTCGGCGCGATCACAGACGGTGATCTTCGCCGAGCCATCCAACATCACCAGGAAATCATGTCCCTCAAGGCGAAGGACATCATGACCCGGAAACCCAAAACGATCCACGAGAACACCCTCGCCGTGGATGCGTTGCAGATGATGAAGGATCATCAAATCACCAACATCTTTGTGGTGGATGACGATGACAACTATTTGGGCGTGATTCATATTCACGACATCATCAAAGAGGGTATTTTTTAAGCCCAGGTGGCGGAATGGTAGACGCGCTACATTCAGGGTGTAGTATCCGAACGGATGTGCAAGTTCGACTCTTGTTCTGGGCACCATTGGAAAGACGGTTAAAAGGCCGTCTTTCATTGTTTTAGAATACTCCATTTATGGCAAAACTCTTTATTGTGCCGACCCCGATCGGCAATCTCGAAGACATCACCCTTCGCGCACTCAACGTGCTGAAATCCGCGGACCTGATTCTCTGCGAGGATACCCGCACCACCAAGAATCTGCTCCAACACTACGAAATTGAGGGCAAACGCTGCATGGCGTACCACATCTTCAACGAACATGAGCAGGTGGGGAATTACATCCGCATGATTCAACAGGTGGAGAATGCCGCGCTGGTGAGCGATGCCGGCACACCGGGCATCTCCGATCCGGGATTCCTGCTCGTGCGCGAGGCACTGAAGCAAGAGGTGGAGGTGGAGTGCCTTCCCGGAGCCACCGCCTTTGTGCCCGCCCTCGTGCAATCGGGATTCCCCTGCAGCAGCTTCTACTTCTTCGGATTCCTGCCACATAAAAAAGGCAAAGAGTCTCTGCTGAAACGCTTCGCCGAAATGGAGGAAACCGTGATTTTCTATGAATCGCCGCATCGTCTGCTCAAAACCTTGGCTAAGATGGCCGAAATCATGGGTCCTGACCGTCCTGTGGCCGTGGCCAAGGAACTGACCAAAATCCATGCTTTCACGTTTAGAGGAACATTGTCAGAAGCGATTCAACATTTTGAGAGTCAACCTGTAAAGGGAGAATTTGTGATCATTGTTTGATGTGGTACGATACTAACCATGAAAACAAAATATTAATGACGTGAGTGAAGGAAGTGAGGGGCCATCATCAATAACTTGTGTTCACAAGCTCCCCCGTAAACAAGTTGAATGTAAAACCTATGAAAACAAAAGTGTTATTTGATTCTGTTTATTTTCTAATCGATAGTACCTCCTTTCTTTATTTTATGATGAGTTTCTTCGTGATTTTACCTGTATGGGTGGTCGCTTGGATGAGATAGAGTCCAGCTGTGATGCCGGAGATGTCCAAGCTTGTGCCGTCAGGAACGTTTTCCCATTGACGTATTAGTTGCCCCGTGAGGTCGTAGAGGCTGATCACGACACCCTCTTCACAGAGATTCCAGCGGAAGGTGGTGGATGTCGGGTTGGGGTAGGGGCTTGGATCGTTTGGCCCTGTTGGGTCGTCGATGCCTACGTCATCGCCTCCGTCGCCTGTGTCGGTCCGTTTCGTGATGACGATGTTGTTCAGCTGGGTGTTACCGCTGCCGGCAGCCGCCAATAGCCAGCGCACGTAGCGGGTCTCCTCGGACAAACTGTATGGACCTAAGTGGCTGAAGGCATCGGTGCTGATCTCCGTCTCGTTCAAGGTGGCCAGCGTCGACCATTGCGTGCCGTCTGCCGACTCACTGATGATGAAGGTGATCCCATTGTAGGAAGATGGACTTCCGCCCTTGACACCTCTCAAATCGAAAAGCAGCTGGCCGGGAGCACTGTCCAAATGGGCAGTCAGCGTGGCCGAACCTGCATTCTTCGATTCGAACTTGACGGAGCCGTTAGCGTAGGAACTCCCGAGCTTGTGGCTTCTGAATCCGTCCATCAGCTTGATGTCCAGATGGCTGGAGTCGCTGTTTCCGGAGATGTCGAAGGGCAGCACAACCAACGAATTTGTGTCGAGGATGGTGTACTGGACCGTCAACACTTCACTGTTGTGCATGTTCTCCTTGAAGGCGATGGCTTTCAGTGTGCAGCTTGCGTTAATATTGAGGATGCCGAGATAGTGGTCCGATTGTTCGTCGGGTGTTGTGCCGTCGAGGGTGTAGTAGACGGAAGCTCCGTTGGTGGCGCACTCAAGGGTGACCTGCTGTCCTTCGTAATAGGTGCCACCTGCCGGAGTGACTGTCGGCGTGGCTACCGTCTCCAGCACAACTTCCTCGCCGTCCACGATGCTAATGTCGTCCAGTCGGTAGTCTACGTTGGCTAAGTTGGAGAAGCGAAGGTGTAAATGGGGATGCGAGGGCACATTGGGGAAGCAGACGCGGTGCCATTTTCCGGTTCCTGTGCCGGTGGGTAGCGTGTCTTGTATCGGCAGCTGCACCCAGACCATGCTGTCGGTGGAGAACTCCACCCGGAAATTGTTGCCGTTTTCGGCAGTTGTTTTGCGCAGTCCGCAGTAGAGGTTCACGGTCGGCCGTGTCGAGGAGGTGTTCAATCCGGAAATCTGGAACCATTTCACTGTGTCGTTGATCATGACGTTGCCGCCGCCGGAAGCGCCGCCGTAGCCCGAAGAGGCGTTGGAAGAGCGGATGTCGCAGGTGCCGTTGCCCACATATATGACCGAACTGTTCTGCCAGCCGGTATAATTCTGTATGGTGGTGTTCGAAGTTGGCGTGCCGAAGTTTTCTTCGTACAATACCGTTTGTCCGTGCAGTGTCATGGTTGTTGCGAGCAGCATCAGCAGCGCTCCAATTCCTGTTTTAATGCGAGTAGAATTCTCTTTCATTTCTTTGCTGTTCTTGTGGTGTAAATCCTTAATCAAAACCACTGCAAAGATATGATAATTTTAATAATAAATCAATATTTATTTATATTTTCGTGAAATAAATTTTCAAACATCTGAAAAACAGATAAATATAAAAATCTGTGCATCAAGAATTTAAGTAATGTTAGTTAAATTTTTGACGCACGTTAAGAAATGTCTGTTAAAAACAGGGTGTCAAGAAAGGCTGTTTGGGGCAAAATCGCGCTATTTCGCGCATTTCGATGCAATTTCTTGCATCAGCCACATGGGCGTTGAGGTGGCACCGCAGATGCCGATGGTCTCCGCTTCCGACAGATCGAGGCTCGCTAATTGGTCTACTTGGGTCAGCATGTAGCTGCGCGGATTGTGCTGCTTACATATATTATATAAGTAGAGCCCGTTTGAACTTTTTTCGCCTGAGACGAAGAGAATGACGTCGAAGCGGGAGGCGAATTCGGCGATTTGTTTGGCCCGCGATGAGACTTTCCGGCAGATGGTGTCTTGGAATTCGAACCAGTCGCCGTGCCCTTGCTCTTCGTAGCGCGTGTGGATTTGTTCGATCAATTGGTTGTAGAGCTCCAAACTTTGGGTGGTTTGCGAGTACATGATGGAGGGACGGCTGAAGTCGATGCGCTCGATGTCAGCGGGCGACGAGAGCACAATGCCGGTGTTGTCGGTCTGTCCCAGCAGTCCGATGACCTCGGCATGGCCTTTTTTTCCGAAAATCAGGATTTGTCGGTCTTTGTCTGGGGTGTGGTAAGCGTCGAAGATGCGTTTCTGCAGGCGCAGTACCACCGGGCAGGTGGCATCGATCAGCTGGATGCGGTTCTGTTCTGCGATTTGGTAGATTTCCGGCGGCTCCCCGTGTGCGCGGATGAGCACCGTCGTGTCGTGCAGGTTTTTGAACTGCTCGTGGGTGATGATTTCCAATCCCAACGCCGACAGCCGACTCATCTCCTCGTTGTTGTGGACGATGTCGCCCAAGCAGTAGAGGAAATGGTGCTCGGTCAGGTACTTTTCAGCGGTGCTGATGGCATTGGTGACGCCAAAGCAGAAACCGGAGTTCTCGTCGATGACAATCTCTTTGGCCATGACTACCAGTTGTCGGGGAAGAGGGAATCGACAAATTCGAGACGATTGAAAATCTGGAGTTGGTGGATTTTCTCGCCCACGCCGATGTATTTGATCGGGACTTGGAATTGGTCGGAGATGCCGATGACGACACCGCCCTTTGCGGTTCCGTCCAATTTGGTGATTGCCAATGCGTTGACCTCCGTGGCGGCGGTGAACTGTTTGGCCTGTTCGAAGGCGTTTTGACCGGTGGAGCCATCGAGGACAAGCAGGATTTCGTGCGGTCCGTCGGGCACGAGTTTGCGGATGACGTTTTTGATCTTCACCAGCTCGTTCATGAGGTTGATCTTGTTATGGAGACGTCCGGCGGTGTCGATGATGGCCACCTGATGGTGGTTCGCGATGGCGGACTTGACGGTGTCGTAAGCCACGGCTGCAGGATCGGAGCCCATCTTCTGTGCCACGACAGGCACGTCGCAGCGGTTGCCCCACTCTTTAAGCTGGTCGATGGCGGCGGCGCGGAATGTGTCAGCAGCGCCGAGGACCACGGAGTAGCCGTGCTTTTTGTACTGGTAAGCCAGTTTGCCGATGGTGGTGGTCTTGCCCACGCCGTTCACGCCGACCACAAGGATGATGTAAGGTACATCCATCTCAGGGATGACGAAATCGTTAACCTTTTCGAGGTCGTTCTCCAGCAGCAGTCCGGCAATCTCCTCCTTGAGGATCATGTTCACTTGGTTGGTTCCCAAGTACTTGTCTTTGGAGACGCGCTTCTCGATGCGGTCGATGATCTTGAGGGTGGTCTCCACACCGACGTCGGAAGTGACGAGCACCTCTTCGAGGTTGTCGAGCACCTCATCGTCCACTTTGGACTTACCGGCAATGGATTTGGCCAGTTTCTTGAAGAAATTCTCCTTGGATTTCTGCAAACCCTCGTTCAATTCCTTCTTTTGTTCCTCGTTTATCTCTTGTTTTTTATCTTTGCTGAAAAATGAAAAGAATCCCATACGTATGAATTTTCCGCAAAAGTACGATTTTTATTGATATGGTGGTAACTGCCATATACGAAAAAAGGCGGGCAGGCGCCCACCTTCTTTCAACCATGAAAACAAAATATTACTTTTTAGCCAAAAAGTCTTTTACAGAGGAGGACTCAACTACAGCTTCCTTGAAGGTGTAGGCTCCGGTCTTCGGTGAACGTTCCATCTTCACAACGCGGGTGTAGGTAACGCCACCTTCTCTTTTCAATGATGCCACAACTTTCTTTGCCATCTCTTATAGTTTTTTGTTATTTAACTTCTTTATGAATTGTCATTTTCTTCAAATACGGATTGTACTTTTTCAGTTCCAATCTGTCAGGAGTGTTTTTTCTGTTCTTCGTGGTGATATATCTAGACATCCCCGGCACTCCACTAGCTTTTTGCTCTGTGCACTCAAGAATAACTTGTTGACGTGCTTCCTTCGTTTTCTTTGCCATTTCTTTCTTTCAATTATTTCAGCTGCAAAAATACACTTTTTTTTAATACTCACATTCGTTTTCTGTTTTTAGTTGAAAATTTTTATTAACAGCTGTTAATTTTCAGAATATCAGTATTTTATATCTCTTCTTCTGGCTGCAAAAGACTCCATAATTGGTCCTTGAGCTCGGTCAAACGCCAGTTGGTGACGGCAGAAATGCATAAGGTCGGCGCAGTTTTCGACATTTTCTGCTCCAAAGCCAACGCCTCTTTCTCCGAAATCAAGTCGCACTTCGTGATGGCTAACATGTAGTTCTTGTCCAACAGTTCTGGGTTGTACTGCTTGAGCTCGTTTTGCAGGATCTTCAGCTCCTTCTTGATGGTGGTGACGTTTTTGACATTGCCCTCATCGTCTGCTGCGGGGATCATGAACAACAGTGCCGCATTGCGTTCGATGTGCCGCAAGAATCTGAGCCCCAATCCTTTGCCTTCCGATGCGCCTTCGATGATGCCTGGGATGTCAGCAATCACGAACGACTGAAACTCCCGGTAAGCGACCATGCCGAGGTTCGGTTTCAATGTGGTGAAGGGGTAGTTCGCGATCTTCGGCCGGGCGTTTGAAAGCTGCGTGATGAGCGTCGACTTGCCGGCGTTCGGGAATCCGACCAATCCGATGTCGGCCAGCACTTTGAGCTCCAGAGAGAGCCACCCTTCCGTGCCCTCCTCACCGGGTTGCGCGAAACGGGGTGTCTGGTGCGTGGCGTTCTTGAAGTGGACGTTGCCCTGTCCGCCGCGACCGCCCTTCATCACCACCAGCTCCTGCCCGTCTTCTAACACCTCGCCGATGATTTCGTCTGTGTCCACGAGACGGATGATCGTGCCCAACGGCACTTCGATGTAGGCGTTGTCACCGTCCTTGCCGAAGCATTGGTTCTTTTGGCCGTTGCCGCCGTTCTCCGCAAAAACGTGCTTGGTGTAACGCAGGTGCAGAAGCGTCCAGAGGTTGCGGTTACCGCGCGCAATGACGCTGCCGCCCTTGCCGCCGTCGCCGCCGTCGGGACCCGCCTTGGGATTGTGAGCCGTCCGGGCCAGATGCGCTGATCCCGCGCCGCCGTTGCCCGAGCGTCCGAATATTTTTACATAGTCGATGAATTGTTCTTCCATATTTTAGGGTTTACAGGTTTACAGGTTTACAGGTTTATCGTATCAATGTGACGTTGCCTTTGAGTTCCAGTTCGGCGCCGTCTTTGCATGTTCCTTTGAAATAGTAGTCGTAAGTGCCTCGTTGGCAGTCTTTTTGCTTGAATGTTCCGTCCCAGCCGATATGCTGGTCCGCCGTTTCGAAGAGTTTCTCGCCCCAGCGGTTGTAAATCACGAAATAGCACTCGTCCAAGATGTCGCTGCGCACGTAAAGCACGTCGTTGACACCGTCCCCGTTGGGCGTGAAGCTGTTGGGGATGAACACCAGCGGATTGTCGCACGTGATTGGGGTCACGCGTAGTTCGACGGTGTCGCTTAAGGAGCAGCCGAAGGTGTCGGTAACCGTAACGGTGTAGATGGTGCTCGTGGTTGGAACCAGGCTGGTGGTGGGCATGTTCGGGGTCGACAGCTCATCGGTCGGAGTCCATTGATAGGTGTAGTCGCTGCCGTAATCGGTGCAGTGCAAAGCAGTTTCGTGAAAGGCCACCACTTCATAGTTGTCGCACCAAGCCTGCAAAGGTTCGGGGAAGGTGCCCTCCCTGACGGTGATCATTCCGGAGGATACATCGGTGCAACCAAGCGCATCGGTGACGGTAACCGTGTAACTGACCGTTTGTTGCGGACTGACTTGCGGATGCGCGCCGTCGTAAGTGCTTCCGTCGCTCAGCTGCCAACTGTACTGGAATGGCAGAATTCCACCCATACACGAGATCCCTAATTCAACATAATCTTCAAAACAGAGTAACAAGTTTGGTGTGTTGTATATGGTTGGACTGTCGATCGTCACATGGATGGGGTATGTTCTGGTGCAGAATCCGGTGGTGACGCGGACATAATAGGTGGTGGAGGTAGGCGGACTGACCTGAACAGAGAAGGTGTTACTCGAAAGTATGGTTTGGAAATCAGGATCTTCAGACCAGTCGATTTGGTAGCTGTCGGAGGCATTCACGATGACAGAGAGTGTGGCTGTTCCGGATGGACAAATGATAGTGTCGCCGGATGTCTGCACGTCCAAGGTGTGGATGCTCACCTGCTGGGTGAGGGTGTCCACACAGGCAACAGTGGAGGCTATCAGGGTGTAAGTGGTTGTTTGGTCGGGCGTTGCAATAGGGTTGGAGATGTTCGGGTTGCTCAATGTACCCGCCGGCGACCAATGGTAGTCCACACCGATGGAGGGTGGAATGCCCAATTGTGCAAAATCGCCTTCGCAGATGTCCACGGTGGGAAGGGTGGACGAGGTGTTCGAAAGCACTAATATCCTCTTTCTCAGGGTGTCGGAGAAGTTGCAACTGCCCAAATCGTGCACCACGAGGGTCACCTCGTAATAGCCGGTGTTTTGGTAGAGATGATAGGGCTCCCATTGCGTAGAGGTGGTTCCGTCGCCGAAATACCAGGTGATATCCGTTTGGTTGCTAATGAGTTGCGAGTAATTCTGGAAGAAGACGGTGTCGGGCAAGCAGATGACGTTCGGCATCAGGAAGTCAGCCACCACCACCGGCATGTTGAAGTCGATTTTGATGACGCCGAGATTGCAGTTTTCGCTGCCGTTGGTGTTGGAGTAGGCCCCCGGTGTGGTCGGGAAGCTGCTTTGGCCGCCGCAGCCGGCACAGACAGCTTGGTAGATTTTTCCGTGTTTGTCGAAACGACTGGTGCCACCGTCTACATGCTCGCGTGCGCTGCTGGCCGAACCACCGAAATAGCTGGCGTATACCAAGTTGCTGACATCTTCGCTGATGGCCATGAAGTAGAAATCGCTGCCGTCGGTGGTGGATTGGAAAGCGTTTGCGGTGATGGGCAGTCCTGAGGTGCCGCCGAATCCGTTGAGCTGGTGCGAGCCCCATCCCGACAGGTAGATGCTGTTGCAGAAGTCCACCATAAGGGCGGTGGGAGAGATGTCGGGACCGCCTAAGCCGCTGCCGAAAGCGGTTGACCAGACGGCATCGCTGAGGTTGGGCAATAACTTGATGAGGAACTGGCCGCCGCCTGGAACGTAGTATTGGGCGTTGTGAATCCATTGCATTCCCTCAGCGGAGGTTTGCCCGAGAATGTGCGGGTATTCGTCGTTGTCGGCTTTGATCAGGTAGGCTTGGTCGTAGCCGGACTTGCCAAGGTAGGTGCTGTGTAACAGGGAGTTGCCGTTTGCTGAAAGGTGTGCCACAAATCCGTCGCCCGCGATGGCACTGTCGGCATAAGAGGTTTGGTAGGCATTAGATGAAACGGACAGGTCGCTGGAGGTGGTGCCGCCGCAGAAGTAGATGCTCTTGTCGGACGCCAAAAACATACTGTAACCGGCGTCGTTGCCCGAACCGCCGAAATAGCTGCTCCAAATCAGCGTCGACAAATCCTGACTCATTTTGAAGACGCAGACATCCTGCTTGCTGTTGCTGTCGGCTTGGAATATGGACGAGGTGACGGGAAAGTCAATGGAGCTTGTGGATGAGACTACGTAGACGTTACTGTTCTCGTCCACGATGATTTCGCCGCGATTGTCGTCGGCGTAGTTCTTGCGAAGTCCGCTGGCGGTGTTGATACCATCGTTGCCGCTGCCGCCGATGAAGGTGGAGGCGGGCAGTTGCGCGCCATCGGCGCTGAGTTTCGCAACGAAGATGTCGGAGCCGTTGGGAAAGTGCATGCTGGTGGAGAGACTGGTGTTGGGACCGCCGTTGAAGCTGGTGTCGAAAGCATCGGCAGTGACGGGAAAATCCCCGGAACCGGTGGTGCCGAAGATGTAAAGCTCGTCGTTGTCGTTGACGAATAGACTGTGCGGAATGTCGGCCTTGGTGCCGCCCAAGTAGGTCGAATAGTGGAGAAAGCTGCCGGTGGCATCGAATTTGGAGATGGATACATCTACAACGCCGCTGAAGTCCACTTGATAAGCCCCTATTGAGATCGGATAGCCTACGTTGAAGGCGATGCCGCCGCCGTAGAGGTTGCCGTGCGAGTCGTAGGTGGCGGTGTAGCCCCAGTTGTCGGCGGTGGAACCGGAAAACGACGAGAAGACCAGCGTGGGGTCAATCACCAAGGATAGGGTGGGGTCGTATTGTCCTAACGCGAAGGTGACGATGTTTTTATCCAGGGCGTAGGAACAATCAATCTTGATGGTATCTCCTTTGCTGTCAATCTGATAGGCGTATGGCGCGAGCTCCAGGATGCGATCCACAGCGGTATGCAGCAGGAGCTCTTCCCCGACTTTGGAGATGCTCCTCAACCCCTCATAACGCATCTGGATTTGATGCGGGTCGCTGCCGGGCGAGATATGAAACTCATACTTCAGGTAGTCGTCGTTACTCAGAAAATGCAGGTCGATGCCTTCATACAAGGCGGCATATATTATATTATGGTATATGGCGGCATGGGAAACCCATTGCCCGCGTGCATTTCCATGAAAATAGTTGTAGTAGTAGTCGTAAGGACTTCCGCCGGAGACTTGTGAATTCGGATTCGCTTGCAGGAAAGTGACATGATAGGCAGCGGCATCAATCGTGTTGCGGGGGAAAGGTTTGCCGTTGTGTTTGGCTTCCTGCATTTCGTGAAGTTGTTCAGGATGCCATTGCGCCACGGTGATGCCATTGGATTCGAAGAAAATTGCGCCGCTGTACATCGCAGCTTTGAAACGCACGGGCGACTCCCACTGTCCGAGGTTCTGTACAAACTCCCACCGCCCAGCCGACAGCGTGTCAGCGGGTTTGCGGGCTGTGAGCGTTAAAGCCGACAGTAGAAGGAGCAGTATTGTGCCGTATTTTTGCATATCGGATTCAATGCGCAAAAATACAAAAAAAGTCAAATGGCAAGATGTTTTCGACGTTACACACGTTCGAAGTCCATCCGGCGCTTGAGGATGTCGACGGCCACCACGCGTACGCGCACGGGGTCGCCGAAACGGAGGTTCTTGCCGTGGTGCAGACCCACGAGCGTGTAGTTCTCCTCGTCAAGGTAGTAGAAGTCGTCGTCGAAGCTGCGCATCGGGATCATGCCCTCGCAGTGCGACTCTTTCAATTCGGCATAAACACCCCATTTCGAGATGCCGGAGACCACTGCGTCGAATTCCTGACCGATCTTGTCGGCGAGGTACTCGGCCTGCTTGTACTTGATGGAGTTGCGCTCGGCCTCCATGGCCTGCCGCTCCATGTCGGAACAGTGCTTGCAGTAGTCTTCGTATTGATCCTTGCTCACCGACGGCTGGTGCGCCAAGTAGCGGTCTAACAGCCTGTGTACCATCAAGTCCGGATAACGGCGGATGGGCGAGGTGAAGTGGGTGTAGTAGGGGAATGCCAGTCCGTAGTGACCGATATTGTCGGTGCTGTAGACGGCGCGCGCCATGATGCGGATGGAGAGTTTGCTCAGCATGTCGTAGTCGGGTTTGCCCTTTTCCTCCTCCAACATCTTGTTCAGTGAGCTGCTGAAGGCTTTTGTGGAAGTGGTTTTGAGGTCGAAGCCCAACTTCTTGACGAAATTCTTGAAGGTGCCGAGTTTTTCTTCCAACGGTTTGTCGTGTACACGGTATACGAAGACGTTCTCGGGCTGATTGGCGGTGCGCTTCTTGCCGACCTTTTCGGCCACACGCTTGTTAGCTAACAGCATGAACTCCTCGATAAGCCAGTTGGCCTCTTTCTGCTCTTTGAGATAGACGCCGATGGGCTTGCCATTCTCATCCAACTGGAACTTAACTTCCTCCGTCTCAAAGCTGATGGCGTTATTGTCAAAGCGTTGCTTGCGCATCACCTGTGCCAGTTTGTGCAGTTGCAGAATCTCGTTGGAGAGGTCGCCCTCGCCGGTTTCGATGATCTGCTGTGCCTCCTCGTAGTTGAAGCGGCGGTTAGAGCGGATGACGGTGTGACCGAACCACTCTTTGTGGACTTTGCACTTGTCATCGAGGTCGAAAACCGCACTGTAACAGAGTTTCTCCTCATCAGGACGCAGCGAGCAGAGGTTGTTGGAGAGTGCCTCGGGCAGCATCGGGATGGTGCGGTCCACGAGGTAGACGGAAGTGCCTCTGTTGTAGGCTTCTTGGTCGATGAGGGAGCCGGGCTTCACGTAGTAGGATACATCTGCGATATGGATGCCCACGCGATATAAGCCGCTCTCCAATAGTTCGAAAGAGAGGGCGTCGTCGAAATCCTTGGCATCGGCGGGGTCGATGGTAAAGGTGGTCACGTCGCGGAAGTCGCGGCGGCGCAGAATTTCCTTTTCGGAAATTTCCGTCGGAATTTGCTCGGCTTCTTGCTCCACGTTCTTGGGGAAGGAGACTGGGAAGTCGCTTTCGGCGAGGATGGAGAGCATCTCCACATCGTTGCTGCCGGGCTTGCCGAGCACGTTGATGACTTCGCCGATGGGGTTGCGGTGGTTGCCCGACCAGTCGATGATGCGCACCACCACTTTGTCACCGGTTTTGGCCTTGCGCAGGTTCTTGCCGGGGATGATGACGTCGCGGCGCAGGATGGTGTTGTCGGGCACGAAGAAGGCGACACCATTTTTGATGTGGATGGTGCCGACGAGCTGTCGTTTGCTGCGTTCCACGATTTCAACCACTTGACCTTCAAGGCGTTTTCCTTTGCGTGCGGGGAAGAGCACCACCTTCACGATATCGCCGTTGAGGGCGTTGCCGAGGTTGCCGTCTGCCACGAAGATGTCGTCGATGGTGGATTCCTCGGGGGTGTCGTCCTGTTTGCCTTGCGGGATGACGAAGGCCATGCCGCTACGTTTCTGCTCCACGCGACCGATGATGTAGTGCTTGCCGGTGGTCTTGGTGTCCTGGAACTTGCTGTTCAGCTTGTACTTACCGCGACCCGCCTTCAGCACCACCTTGGCGTTGATGAGCTTGTCGAGGGCTTGTTTCACCTCTTCGCGGCCCTTCTTGTCGAAGATTTTGATTTTGGCCGCAATCTGTTTGTAGTTCAGTTTCTCTGTGCTGTTCGCCAGCACGTCTATGATTTGTTTGTTTAGTTCGTTCATTTTTTGGTTAAAAGGTTAGAAGGTTAGCTGTAGAGACGCGATTAATCGCGTCTCTACTGGATCGTTTCCACGCGCCATTTCCCGTCTCCATTTGCAATGATGAACCACGCTTCCAGTTCGGGATGCTGTTTTACGATTTGCGCGGATCGTTCGTAGCCGAGCACCATGAAGGCGGTGGCGTAGGCGTCGGCGGTGGCGCAGTCGGGGGCGATGACCGTGACACTCAGCAGGTTGGTGCGCTCGGGTTTGCCGGTGCGTGGGTCGAGGATGTGGGTGTAGCGCACGCCGCCCTCCTCGAAGTAGTTGCGGTAGTTGCCGCTCGTGGCCACGGCACGGCCGCCGGGCAGCTCAATCGACTGGAAGCTCTCGCGTCCGCCGTCCGCTGTCTTGGTCGGGATTTGGATGCCCACTTTCCAAGGCTTGCCGCCGCAGTCGGGGTCACCGTGATATCCATCTCTGTCGCCATGTGCCGCTATTTCGCCGCCAATTTCGACGAGACAATCTTGAAAGTTGTGCGTCAACAACCAATAGGTCACCTTATCCACGGCGTATCCCTTCGCAATGGCGTTGAAGTTCAGCTGCACGCGCGGGTCTTTGCGGAGGATGCTGTCTCCCTGCAGGTCTATGAGTTGGAAACCCACGTACTCGCGGACTTTAGCGAGGGTGTCGTCGCTCACGGTGTGCCGCACGCCGCCCTTGCCGAAGCCCCACAGCTGCACCAAAGGCTGCACGGTGCAGTCGAACGCACCGTCAGTGGCCGCACTCACCTTCTTGGAAAGCCACAGCACATAGCGGAAGTCGTCATTCAGCTCGACATTCTCGCCCCTGTTCCATCGGTAAATCAGCGAGGTGGTGTCGAAAATGGAAAAGGTGTGCGACAAATCCGCCAGCAGGGAATCGACCTCTTCACGAGGAAAATACTTGTCCGGGTTATGGTTATCAGCGACGTATGTTATAGAATAAGTGGTGCCAAACACCTGACCCTCAATATGTTTACGGTTCACATCATGCCGATGGCAGGAGCTCAAAAGGATGAGCAGGGTGGAAAATATGCAGAGTGTCCTTTTCATAACGGACATTTAGGTGACAATTGATGCGATATGTCGGACGTATGCGATACGATGGACGTATGCGATACGTCCCTACTTGGCATTGCGGGAGCGGATGATGCCGCCGGTTTTGGCCTTGCCGACGCGGATCATGTCGAGGATCGGGCGGTTGGAGGGGCAGATGAAGGCGCAGGAACCGCACTCGATGCAGTTCATGATGCCGTACTTCTCGGTGTCGTCCCAACGTTTCAGCTCGGTGAAGGTCTGCAGCATGTAAGGCTCCAGTCCCATCGGGCAGGCGCTCACGCACTTGCCGCAACGCAGACACGGATGCACCTCACCGCGCACGCTCTCCTCCTCGTTCATGAAGAGCAGGCTCGACATACCCTTGGCGGTGTAGGCGCCCAAATTGGCGATGGCCTTGCCCATCATCGGACCGCCGGAGATGATCTTGCCGGTGTCCTCAGGAATGCCCACCGACTGCAGCACGCTCAAAATCGGGGTACCGATACGCAGACGGTAGTTCTTACACTGATCAGGAGTCAAGGAACGGCCAGAAACGGTCGTGTAGGTTTGCACGATCGGTTTGTTCTTCTGCACCGCCAAGTAGATGGTGTACATGGTGGTGATGTTGTTGACAATGCAGCCCACGGAAATTGGCAGCGCACCGTTCGGAACGCTTCTGCCGGTGATGGCCTTGATCAACTGTTTCTCAGCACCTTGCGGGTATTTGATGCGCAATGGTTGCACTTCGATGTTCGGATAACGCTTAGCCGTTTCCATTAACAACTTGATGGCGCGCGGCTTGTTGTCCTCGATGCCGATGATAGCCTTTGGCGCACCGGAAGCGATAAGCGCAATCTCGATACCGATCATACATTGCTCACAACGCTCCAAGATCACGCGGTTGTCGGTGGAGATGTAGGGCTCGCACTCGGCGGCGTTGATGATCAGGTATTCGCACTTCTGATCCGGTTTCAACATATATTTAATATGGGTCGGGAAGCAAGCGCCGCCCAGACCCACGATGCCGCGGTCCTTCATGCGCTCGATGATCTCTTCCTTGGTCTTCAGCTTGATGTCGTGGATGATGTCCAACGAGGTGTCGATGCTCTCGTCCCATTCATCGCCTTCGCGTTTGATGACGACGGCGGGTTTCTTGTAGCCCGTGATGTCGGCCACCTGGTCGATTTTGACGACAGTGCCGGAAATGGGAGCGTGGATGTTGGCGCAGACAAACGACTCGGCCTTGCCGATGAGCTGACCCACCTTCACCTTGTCGCCCTTTTGCACGATGGGGGTGGCGGGGGCACCGAGGTGCTGCGTCATATAGACGACCGCCTCATCGGGCAGCGGGAAGGTTTCCACGGGTGCGGAGTGCGCGAACTTATAGGCTTCGGGGTGCACACCACCCATGTGGAAGGTCTTGCGACTCATCTTCTTGACATATTGTGCGCTTTCTTTGATATTATCTTCGATTCTCTGTTCGAGGGATGCGACTTTATTTTCCATTTGATTGTTGTTTTTCGTTTGTTAACCCCTCTCTGGGGATTTAATTAAACCTCTAAACCTGTAAACGTGTAAACCTCTAAACTCCTAAGCCTGTGCGGGAGCTTCGGCAGTTTCGAGTTGCGGCTCGGGCTTCGGGGCCTCTTTCTTGGGCGGGAAGCCTACCGTGAGGATGGCGCCGGAAGGACATTCGTCCACGCACTTGCGGCACGCTTTGCACTTGTGGTAGTCGATGTAGGCGAGGTTGTTTTCCACGGTGATGGCCTCGAACGGACACACCTTGGCGCACTTGCCGCAGCCGATACAAGCGGATGAGCAGTTCTTCTTGGCCACAGCACCCTTCTCCTTGTTGTTGCAGGCCACATAGACACGGCGGTGGTTTTTGCCCTTGTCGCGGATTTCGAGCACGCCGCGCGGACAAGCGTTGGCGCACGCCTTGCAACCCACGCAGAGATCTTCGACGACCTCCGGAAGGTGCGTCTCGGGGTTGAGGTGGATGGCGTCGAACTGGCAGGCAGCCACGCAGTCGCCGCAGCCGAGGCATCCGAACGGACAAGCCTTTTCGCCGGCAAACAGGGTGTTGGCGAAGGCGCAGGTGAGTGCGGAGTCGTAGAACGACTTCATCGGCGCATGCTCACAGGTGCCGTTGCAGCGCACCGTGGAGACCTGCGGTTCGTGCAGTACGCGGTTGAGGTGCATGATCTCGGCAATCTTGTCGGTGTCGCTGCCGGGACAGTAGGCCACGCTGAGGTCGTTGTTGGTCACAATGGCTTCGGCCATGGCGCGACAGCCAGCGAAACCGCAGCCGCCGCAGTTGGCGTTGGGCAGGCAAGCTTGCACCAAATCGATGCGTGGATCTTCTTCCACATGGAAGAACTTCGATACAAAATATAAAATCACCGCGGCGATAAGACCCGTAAGTCCCACTGTTAGAGCCGCATACAAAATGGTTGTTGTTGGCATAGGTTTGTTATTTTTTCAAACTGCAAAGATACAATTTTTTGTTTTACGTTGTCACCACAATATTATCACATTCGCAATTTTGCTTTCTCTTTGTGATTGTTCCCGGTGTTTAATCATTGTGGATAAAAATTTTTTTTCGGACATCCCCCTATCTTATTTATATATATTATATTTGCACCCGCTAAAAAATTTTGGTTTTTTGGCGTTAAAATGTTTATAATTAAAAAGTTAGTATATGAAGATTTCTTACAAGTGGCTGAAAGATTTAATGAAATTCAACTTAACAGCGGAAGAAACCGCTGCTTATCTGACCGATTGCGGTTTGGAAGTTGAGGGTGTTGAGACCTTCGAGACGGTGAAAGGCGGTCTGCGCGGTCTGAAAATCGGTGAGGTGTTGACCTGTGAGGCGCATCCGAATTCCGATCACCTGCACGTGACCACCGTCAACGTGGGCGAAGAGGAACCGCTGCACATCGTCTGCGGTGCGCCCAACGTGGCTGCCGGTCAGAAGGTGGTGGTCGCCACCATCGGCACGGTGCTCTACAACGGCGACGAGTCTTTCACCATCAAGAAATCGAAACTGCGCGGCGAGCCTTCCGAGGGCATGATCTGCGCGGAAGACGAAATCGGCTTGGGCAACTCCCACGACGGCATCATGGTGCTGCCCGAAGAGGCGGTGCCCGGCACGCCCGCTGCGGAGTACTTCCACGTGGAGTCCGACACCATCTTCGAAATTGGTCTCACGCCGAACCGTTGCGACGCTATCTGCCATTTCGGCGTGGCCCGCGACCTCTACGCTGCCCTGATGCAGAACGGCATCTCCTGCTCCGCGCTCGTGAAGCGCAACGCCCGCGAGGTGCAGCCTGTCTCTGGCGTACACTCTCGCGTCGAAATCATCATCGAGAACAAAAAAGACTGTCCGCGCTACTCTGGCGTGCTGCTCGAAGGCATCAAGGTGCAAGAGTCTCCCGAATGGCTGCAAACGAAACTGAAATCCGTGGGCGTGCGTCCCATCAACAATATCGTGGATATCACCCAATACATCATGCTGGAACTCGGTCAGCCGATGCATGCATTCGATGCCGACAAGATCGAAGGCAACAAGGTGATCGTCAAGAATTTGCCGGAAGGAACGCCCTTCGTGACGCTCGACGGCAACGAGGTGAAACTGAGCGAAAACGACCTTATGATCTGCAACGAGAAAGAGGGTATGTGCATCGCCGGCGTTTACGGCGGTCTGCACTCCGGTATCACCGAGAACACCACCCGCCTCTTCTTGGAAAGCGCTTACTTCAATCCGGTCAGCATTCGCAAGACGGCCAAGCGTCACGGTTTGAAGACCGACGCTTCGTTCCGTTACGAGCGCGGCTGCGACCCCTCTATCACGGTTTACGCACTGAAACGCGCCGTGGAACTGGTGGTCGAACTTGCCGGCGGTTATCCCGTGATGGATATCGTGGACCGTTATCCCGTGGAGATTGAACCTGCCCAAATCACCCTCTATTACGACCAGGTGAACCGTGTGGCTGGCAAGGTGATTGATAAACAGACGATTACCAATATCCTCATGCTGTTGGATATGGAGGTGAAGCCGGTGGGCGAAGAGAAAATCATGGTGACCGTGCCGCTGAACAAGGCTGATGTCACTCGCCCGATCGACCTGATCGAAGAGATTCTCCGTATTTACGGCTACAACAATATTGAAATTCCGACTACGCTGACGTATGATATGTCCTGCTTGCGTCAGAACGACAGTGCTTACCAGATGCAGACGACTATTTCCAAATATTTGGCTGACAACGGTTTCTACGAGGTGATGAACAACTCCCTCACCCGTGCCGAATTTGCGCAACAGTACGATTTCCTGAACGAGAACGAGACGGTGAAGCTGTTGAACCCGCTGAGCAGCGAGTTGAACGCTATGCGTCAGACGTTGCTCTTCTCCGGTTTGGAGAATGTCTCCCGCAATGTCAACAACAAGGCTGCCGATTTGCGCTTGTTCGAGTTCGGCAAGACCTACCATTTCAACCCGCAAACGGCTGCCGGCGACGATGTCACGCTTCGTTACCAAGAGCGCAACATGATGTCGATGTTCGTGACGGGCAAGCTCGGTGAGGATAACTGGGAAGGCAAAGCCGCTGCTGCCGACTTCTTCTATTTGCGCAACATGATCGACAACTTCTTGGAGCGCATCAACTTCCCGATGGAGAAGGTGCAGTTGGTTACCGACAGCGAGCCGCGCATGTTTGCGCAGCACATCTCTTACAAAGTGGGCGACCAGATGCCGGTGCATGTCGGCGTGCTTCGTGGCGACATTCTGCGCAACTTCGACCTGAAGAAGCCGGTCTATTACGCCGAAATTGATGTGACCATGCTGAGCGGGCTCATCAACGCCCGTCCGGTGGAATACCAGACCATCAACACCTTCCCCGCTGTGCGCCGCGACTTGGCCTTGGTGGTGGAGAAGTCTGTCAGCTACGACACTTTGGAGAAGATTGGCTACAAATACGCTTCCAAGCTTCTGAAACAGATCAACTTGTTCGACGTGTACGAAGGCGCTGGAGTGGGCGAGGGGATGAAGTCCTATGCCCTCAACTTCGTGCTGCAGAGTTCCGACAAGACCCTCACTGACGAGGAGATCAACAAGGTGATGAACAAGCTGATTTCCGCTTACGAGCGTGAGGTGGGTGCAAAATTACGCTAATCGTTCCGTAGCATTTCAGAGATGCAGATTTTCAAGGGAATAGACCATTTGCCGAATTGGGAAAAGCCAGTGGTGGCGGTCGGCGCGTTCGACGGCGTGCACCTCGGGCATGCCCGCATTTTGCGCTTCCTGCGCGAGCAGGCGGCGAAGGTGGGCGGCACGAGTGTGGTGATGACCTTCGATCCGCACCCGCGCACGGTGTTGCATCCCCATTCCGACTTCTTTGCCATCAATTCTTTGGAAGAGAATCTGCAGCTTATTGACAAACAAGGCATTGACGTGGCTGTGGTGCAGCCGTTCACCTTGGAATTTTCCAAGAAGAGCTATCAACAGTTCATCGAAGAGGTGATTATGGACACGCTGCACGCCCATACGCTGGTGATGGGTCCGAATCACGCGTTCGGACACCAGCGCGAAGGACACCACGACAATATCAAGGAGTTCTGCCGCGACCACAATCTCCAGGTGGTGGATATCCCCGAGGAGATGTGGCATTCGGCCGGCGTTCACTCCTCCGTCATCCGCGAGCATATTCGCCAAAAAGACTGGGAAACGGTCAACGAAATGTTAGGCTATAACTATAATGACAAGATGATTTGAACAATATTCCTTGAGCAGTCCCGAAGGGACAAGACGCACGAAGTGCAATTAACCCCACACAAGCGAAGCGCAGTGTGGGGAGTATAAAAAAGATAAAAATAAACCTATAATATGAGCAAAAACTTAATCATCGTCGAGTCTCCGGCGAAGGCAAAAACCATCCAGAAATTCATCGGTAAGGATTATACCGTGATTTCAAGTAAGGGTCACGTGCGTGACCTCCCGTCCAAGGGCATGGGCATCGACATTGCCCATGATTTTGAACCCCAGTATGAAATTCTGGACGACAAGAAGACCCTGATCAATGACATCAAGAAGAAAGCCGCTGAGGCGGACACCATCTGGCTCGCAACCGATGATGACCGCGAAGGTGAGGCTATCTCATGGCACCTGATGGAGGTGACCAAAATGGATCCTGAAAAGGTGAAACGTATCGTGTTTCACGAAATTACTAAATCTGCTATCGAAGAAGCGTTATCGAATCCGAGAACCCTGAATGTCGACCTGGTGAACGCCCAGCAGGCACGCCGCGTCTTGGACCGTCTGGTCGGTTTCGAGCTGTCACCGGTGCTGTGGCGCAAGGTTCGTCCGTCGTTGTCGGCTGGCCGTGTGCAATCTGTGGCCGTGAAGCTCATCGTGGAGCGCGAGCACGAGATCGAAAAGTTCAACAGCACCTCCTCATACAAGGTGGATGGTCTGTTTACCCCGCTGCGCGACGCGAAGGTGGAGCTCAGCGCCGAACTCAACAAGCGTTTCGCCGACAAAGACGAGGCCATGGCATTCCTGACGCATTGCAAGAGTGCCACCTTCCATATCTCGGCTATCGAGAAGACGCCCGGCAAGAAGAGCCCCGCTCCGCCGTTCACCACCTCCACGCTGCAACAAGAGGCCGCCCGCAAGCTCGGCTTCTCCGTGTCGAAGACCATGGTCGTGGCGCAGCAGCTTTATGAGGCCGGTTACATTACCTACATGCGTACCGACTCTGTGAACCTGTCGAACATGGCTCTCGCTGTGGCCAACAAGGTCGTCTCCGAAAAATATGGTGAGGAGTATGCTAAAACCCGTAAGTACGTCACCAAGTCGAAGGGTGCGCAGGAAGCCCACGAAGCTATCCGTCCCACCGACATTACCCGCGAGACTATTCCCGGCGATACATTCGCCAAGAACCTTTACGAGCTGATTTGGAAGCGCACCATCGCCTCCCAGATGAGCGACGCGAAGACGGAGAAGACCACTATCTCCATCCCTGTGGAGGGTCGTGCTGAAAAGTTCGTCGCAACCGGCGAAGTGATTCTCTTCCCCGGATTCTTGAAGGTTTACACGGAGTCCAAAGACGATGACAATGAAGAAATCAAAGGCATGCTCCCGACGATGGAGCTCAACGAGGCCCTGAATGCCAAACAGATTTCCGCCACCCAGCGTTTTGCCCAGCCGCCCGTGCGCTACACGGAGGCCAGTCTGGTGAAAAAGCTGGAGGAACTGGGCATCGGCCGTCCTTCCACCTACGCGCCCACCATCTCCACGATTCAGAAGCGCGAGTATGTGCGCAAGGCAACCCGCCAGGGCAAAGAACGTCAGTATGAATGTCTTACCCTGACCGGTGGCAACATCAAAGAGGAACTCAAAAAGGAGAAATACGGCTACGAAAAGGACAAACTGATTCCTACCGATGTGGGTATTGTGGTGAATGATTATCTGCAGGAGAACTTCCAGGATATTATGGACTACGGCTTCACCGCCGATGTGGAGAAGGAGTTCGACGATATCGCTGAAGGCAAGGCCAACTGGCAGGAGATGATGCACCGTTTCTATGGCGATTTCCACCAGCAAGTCGACACCGCCATCAACTACTCCACGAAGGCGAGCGGTGAACGTCTGCTCGGTTACGACCCGAAAACCAACGAGAAGGTTTTCGCGAAGTTGGGCAAATATGGTCCGATGGTGCAAATCGGCGAATCATACGCAGATGCGAAACCGCGTTACGCCCGTCTGCAGGCCGACCAGTTCATCGACACCATCACCTTGGAGGAGGCACTCGACCTCTTCCGTCTGCCGAGAAATCTCGGTGAGTGGAACGGCAAGGAGGTCTCCGTGGGCGTGGGTCGCTTCGGTCCCTACGTGCGTTGCGACAACATGTTTGAGTCTATCCCGAAGACCGAAGATCCCTATTCCATCACCTTGGAGCGCTGCATTGAGCTGCTCGAAGGCAAAATGAAGAAGACCGCCGAGCGCACTCCGCATCTGATCGGACACCTCGACGGCAAGGAGATTCTGGCCGCAGCCGGCAGATATGGCCCCTACATTAAGTATGACGGCAAAAACATTACTCTTGACAAAGGATTGGATGTCAATACTTTGACGGAGGAACAAGCGATCGAATATATTAAGAGCAAGGAGACGCGCAATGTGCTGTTGTCATTCTCTGAAGATGCGAATATCAAAGTGATGAACGGTCGTTATGGTCCGTACATCACCAACGGAACCGACAACTTCAAGATTCCGAAAGATCAGGTAGCCAATAAGTTGACCTATCAGGATTGCGTGAAAATCATCGAAGAGACCGCCCCGACAGCTAAGAAACGTACCGTCAGAAGAAAGAAGTAAGCTATGGATTTGTCACTCTATTTTGATCCTGTTACCGTGGAGTCGCTCCACGTGCCGGATGCCGAGTTGTTGACCGATCGGTTACTATATAATATAATATTGTATAACCCGGAGGCCTCTTTAGATATCCAGGAGGCGGACATCGCTATCTTCGGGGTGCCGGAGGTGCGCAACACCTACCGGAATCCTTCCTGTTCGCTCGCACCCGACGAAATCCGCCGTCAGTTCTATCAGCTTTACGGTTGGCGTAAAGAGGTGAGAATCATCGATTTGGGCAATCTCCGTTTGGGCAACAATGTGGAAGATACCTATACGGCGGTTTCCCAAGTGGTTGAATATCTCATTGAGAATAAGGTGATTCCGATTATCTTAGGTGGCGGTAACGATATAGCGTTTGCCAATTATCGTGCCTACGAGTTGATGGAGCGCGTGGCCAATGTGGTGGCCATCGATGCCTGCTTCGACCTTGGCAGCGAGACTGCGCCCATCCGTTCCGATGCTTACGTGAACAAAATGGTGCTGCAACAGCCCAACTTCCTGCTCAACTACGCCAATATCGGCTATCAGAGCTATATGAATAGTCCTGAATCGGTGGGCATGATGGAGAGTCTCTTCTTCGAAACCTATCGCGTGGGCTTGATGCGCCGCAACCTCGAAGAGGTGGAACCGGTGGTGCGCAACGCCGACATGGTGTCGCTCGACATCTCCGCTGTTCGCCGTCCCGATGCGCCCGGCTGTCCGCACAACTCCTCCAACGGATTCTACGGCGAGGAGATCTGCCAGATTGCCAAGTACGTGGGACTCAGTGACAAACTCTCTTCGTTTGGCATCTACGAGTACGATCCGACGCTCGACTTCAATAACCAGACCTCGCAACTGATTGCGCATATCCTCTGGTATTTTGTGGAGGGCTACATCTATCGCCAAAACGACGGTCAGTTCAAGAATCGCGCAGATTATCGCCAGTTCAACATCTCTGTTACCGGTGCTTTGGAAGAGATGGTCTTTTTCCAGAGCAAGAAGTCCGGTCGCTGGTGGGTGATTGTGCCTATGTATCAGAAAGATAAGGAACAGGTGCAGCATTATTACCTGCCTTGCTCCAAACGGGATTATGATTTGGCGTGCGAGGATAAAATCTCCGACCGCTGGTGGAGAACCTACCATAAAATCAATCATTAGAAATAAGTTTAACAAAAATAATCGTATTATGAAGAAAAGATTTTTACTGTTTTGTGCTTGTGCAATGGCTTTTTCCTTTGCTTATGCACAGGTGGATGAGAAAACCGCAGCCGATGAAGCGCTGAAGACGAAGGTTAAATCTGCCGAGATCGACAGTGCCAAGCATTGGAAATGCACCGGTGTCGTTGGGTTGAATGCTGCCCAAACCGCCCTGTTCAACTGGGCTGCGGGTGGTAACGACAACGTGACAGGTTTCGTTTTTGCCAATGTGACCTTGTCTTACAAGAAGAACAAGTGGACATGGGACAGCAACTTGGACACGGAATTGGGCGAAATGTTCTCCAGCGACTATCAAAGATACAAATGGAGAAAAGCCAACGACAAACTCAATTTCACCACGAAAGTCGGTTACCAGATGCATCCGCAATGGTATTTGACGTTGTTGGGAAGCTTCAGATCACAATATGCGCCTGGTTTGGATTATAAAGAGGTGGACGCTGGTACTTTGGATCCAGATGGTAATCCTGTGGATCCGACTTTGATTTCCAAGTGGTTGTCACCTTCTTACACGGACCTCGCACTCGGTGTCGAATATCGTCCGAACGACATCTTCACCATCGGTGTTTATCCTGTCGCCGGTCGTATGACCACCTGTACGGAAGAATCTTTGCGTGCCAACTACGGCCTTCCTCAAAGAGAGGACGGCACCTACAAGCCGGTGATGCTGAACATGGGTCTTCGTATCAACGGTGGCATCAACTACACGTTGGTGAAGAATCTGAAAATCATCTCCACCATTACCTTGTTCACTCCTTACACTGCCAAACTTCACGACAAGGAGAATGGTCAGCCGTTCGGCAACTTCGATGTGGACTGGGATATGGCCATCACCTATAACTTCCTTAAAGTCTTTAGTGTCAGCTTGATGACCTCCTTGAAGTACTACGACAAGGTGATGATTGCCGGCAAGGATTGGAACGGCAGACCCGGTTTCGCCGGTTATCCCGCTGCCCGCGTGCAGTTCAAGGAAGTGGTCGGTTTAGGTATCGGCTACAGCTTCTAATAGGCAAAAGGGAATAGGGCATAGCGTTTGATTGCCTAAAGCCAAAATCAAATAATCCAATAGAAATTAATAATAGTAGGCTCTTTATTTACTTAAAATGAGACAATTAAGAATTACAAAGCAGGTTACGAACAGAAGTGAGACTCCTTCGTTGGACAAGTACCTGCATGATATAGGAAAAGTGCCCTTGTTGACGGCGGATGAGGAGGCAGAACTGGCGCGTCGTATTAAAAATGGCGACGAGGACGCTTTGGAGAAGCTGACCAACGCCAACCTTCGTTTTGTGGTGTCCGTCGCAAAACAGTATCAGAATCAGGGTATTACGCTTTCCGACTTGATTAACGAAGGCAACCTCGGACTCATCAAGGCGGCGCACCGTTTCGACGAAACCAAGGGTTTCAAGTTCATCTCTTTTGCAGTGTGGTGGATTCGTCAGGCCATCCTGCAAGCCATCGCCGAACAGTCGCGTATCGTGCGTCTGCCCATGAACAAGGTCGGCGTCATCAACAAGATTTACAAGACGATGGGTATTCTGGAGCAGGAGCTGCAGCGCGAACCGAAGGTTTCAGAGATTGCGGAGCGCCTCGGCATGACCGAAGAGGAGATCAAGGATTCGATGAAGAATTCCCCGAAACATCTCTCCATGGATGCCAGCCTCACCTCCGATGACGACACGAACATGTATGACGTGTTGCGCAACGAGGATACCGTAGCTCCCGATAAAGAACTGATTTACCAATCTTTGCAGCAGGAGATCGCCTCAGTCATCGACACTTTGCCGACCCGCGAGGCCGAAATCCTCAAGCTCTTTTACGGCTTGGGCAGCAAGCACCCGATGACTCTTGACGAAATCGGCGAGCAGTTCGACCTCTCCCGCGAGCGCGTCCGTCAGATCAAGGAGAAGGCCATCCGCCGTTTGCGCCACAACGCCAAGTGCAAATCGCTGCAAGCGTATTTGTAATAGTTTCAAGTTTCAAGATTCAGGTTTCAAGAAGACCTACAATTGAAACTTGAAACCTGAAACCTGAAACTAATCGACAGCTGAATAAAGACGAATATGCAAAACGTATATTCAACAATTAATAAACAAAGTCAATAGTCAAAAATATGAACAAACTCAGATTAAAAGATATCATCAAAACGCCCGAGGTGGTCGGTATCGGCAACCCCGTGGACGTGAAGGGTTGGGTGCGTACCAAACGCGGCAACAACTTCGTGCAATTCATTGCCCTCAACGACGGTTCCATCGTCACCAACCTGCAGGTGGTAGCTGACACCGACAAGTTCGATGAGGCGCTGCTGAAACAGATTACCACCGGTTCCTGTATCCATGTGACCGGTAAGTTGGTGGAATCTCAAGGTAAAGGTCAAACCGTTGAGGTTCAGGCTGAAACGATTGAGGTTTACGGTTCTGCCGATCCCGAAATTTATCCTTTGCAGAAGAAGGGGCACTCCATGGAGTTCCTGCGCGAAATCGCCCACCTGCGTCCGCGTACCAACTACTTCGGTTGTGTGCTGCGTCTGCGCCACGCCATGGCATTTGCCATCCATAAATATTTCAACGACAGAGGTTTCTTCTACCTCCACACCCCGCTGATCACCGCTTCCGATGCGGAGGGCGCCGGCGAGATGTTCAACGTCACCACCTTCGACTTGAACAACATTCCGCGCACCGAGGATGGCCAAATCGATTATAAACAGGACTTCTTCGGCAAGCACACCAACCTGACGGTTTCCGGTCAGCTGGAGGGCGAGCTGGGCGCTATGGCACTCGGCAATATCTACACTTTCGGACCGACCTTCCGCGCTGAGAACAGCAACACTCCGCGTCATTTGGCCGAATTCTGGATGATTGAGCCCGAAATGGCCTTCTACGACATCAAGGACAACATGGACCTCGCTGAGGATTTCATCAAATATCTTGTGCAATATGCGTTGGACAATAACATGGACGACCTCAAGTTCCTCAACGACATGTTCGACAAGGAGCTCATCGCCCGTTTGGAGTCTGTGACGAAGGTTGATTTCGTCCGTTTGGGCTACACCGAGGCCATCGACATCCTCTTGCAGGCCAAAAAGAAATTCGAGTATCCCGTGAAATGGGGTATCGATTTGCAATCTGAACACGAGCGTTATCTCGTTGAGAATCATTTCAAAAAGCCGGTTATCTTGACGGATTATCCGAAGGAGATCAAGGCGTTCTACATGAAGCAGAACGAAGACGGCAAGACGGTTCGCGCTATGGACGTATTGTTCCCGACCATCGGTGAGATCATCGGTGGTTCCGAGCGTGAGGCCGACTATCAGAAATTGCTCAACCGCGTCCACGAACTGGGCATGACGGAAGAGCAATACTGGTGGTATTTCGACACGCGCAAGTTCGGTTCCGCGCCGCACTCCGGTTTCGGTCTCGGTTTCGAGCGTCTGCTGCTGTTTGTTACCGGTATGACCAACATCCGCGACGTGATCCCGTTCCCGCGTACCCCACAAAATGCTGAATTTTAATTGTTTATATGTCTTCCCAGAATAAAATCACTTTAGAGCAAAAGAACGTCCAACGGCAGGTTGGTCTGCCGTTGACGTTGCAATTGATGCACCTCGTGGAGTTGCCCTACGCCTCCTTGGAGCAGGAAATCCGCAACACGGTGGACGATAATCCCGCGTTGGAAATCTATGATGACAATGCTGGGGAGACGGATAATCACGAGGAGTTTTCACCGGAAGAGTATGACGCTAACGGCGATCCGCTGGAACTGTCGAATGATCAGCTTCCTGAAGACGAGATCTTTAAGGAGGATTACTATCGAGACAGCGACGATTACGACGATGGCTTCTCGGACCTGCAACTGGAGAACTACATCTCGAAGTTGAATGCGCCCGACGAGTTGCCACGCAATCCCAAATCCGACATCTACTATGAGTCGCTGCACGAACGTTGGCAGTTGCAGTTGGATGAGATGGATATGAACGAACGACAGGAGCAAATTGCGACCTATCTGGTGGGTACTTTGGACGATTCTGGCTATTTACACGCTGATTTACAGGCGATTGTAAACGAGCTGCTCTATACGGAGAATGTGCAGACGAATGTGGAGGAGGTGGAGTATGTGCTGACCCATTTCGTGCAGGAGTTGGATCCGCCGGGCACGGGCGCGCGCAATCTGCAGGAGTGTCTGCTGCTGCAAATCGACCGCATTCCCGACCATACGCCCGCGCATCAGACGGCAAGAGTGCTGATTACGGATTATTTCGATCTGTTGACCAAAAGGCACTACGACAAGATCCTCTCGGCATTGGAAATTTCCGATGAGGAGTTGAAGGCGGCGTTGGAAGTGGTGCAGAAGCTGGATCCTCGTCCGGCGGCACAGGACACCCCTTTGCAGAAAAATGCCGACATCATCATTCCGGATTTCACCATCACGAACAGCGATGGCAAGCTGATCCTCACCTTGAACAACCAGTACGTCCCTAAAGTTCGGATTAACAAGGAGTTCAGTAATGAGTACCGTTTCCTCTCGAAGGAGGAATATGACCGTCGCAAGACTGAAGCCGAGCGGTTCATGAAGAAATATGTGGACGATGGTCTTCAGTTCATCAAGACGTTGTCGTTGCGTGAAATGCTGCTCTACAACACGATGTACGCCATCATGCAGCATCAGCGCGACTACTTTATGTCGGGCGATGATAAAGATCTTAAACCGATGATTCTCAAGACGATAGCGCAGGAGGTCGGAGCAGATATCTCCACCATCTCCCGCGTATCGAACAGCAAGTATGTGCAGACCGACTTCGGTATCATCCCGCTCAAACACCTCTTTTCCGAGGCGGTGAACGACGACGATGTCTCCTCCAAAGAGATTAAGAAGATTTTGGGCGATTTGATTGAAGCGGAGGACAAGAAAAAGCCGCTCTCCGATGACAAAATCTGCGCCATGTTGAACGAAAAAGGCTACAATATCGCCCGTCGCACCGTCGCGAAATACCGCGAGCAGATGGGGATTCCGGTGGCACGGCTGAGGAAGGAATTGTAAGGCAACAGCCAATAGTAGAGACGCGATTAATCGCGTCTCTACAGCCAATAGTCAATAGTCAATGTCAAAGTCATAGTTATAATATTATGGAAAAAATATTAAACGTATTAAAATCCAAAAAGTTCTGGGTAGAACTTCTCATTATGACCGTCGGTATGCTCATTACCGCCATTGCGGTCTATTATTTCCTGGTGCCGAGCAAGCTGATTATCGGTACCATTTCGGGTCTCTCCATCGTGATCAGCGGCGTTTCCGAGCAGCTGTTCGGGGTGGCGCTGCCGGTCTCTACGGTGATTCTGGTCGTGAATGCCATCCTCTTGGTGCTGGCTTACTTCTTGATTGGCAAGGAGTTCGGCACGAAGACGGTCTATACGGCCTTGATCCTTGGACCGCTGATGGCGTTGCTCGAAAAGTATTTCCCCTACACGATGTTCTTAGAGGAAGGTGCTACCTCCGTGATGGGCGACATCTGGTTCGACCTCTGCTGTTTCGTGCTGTTGCTTAGCGCTGCGCAGGCGGTCCTCTTCTCCATCAACGCCTCCACTGGCGGTTTGGACATCCTGGCCAAGATCGTTAACAAGTACCTGCACTTCGACATCGGTAAGTCGGTCACGGTCGCAGGTGCGTGTATCTGCTGTACCGCATTCGCTATCAACCCGTTCCGCATGGTGGTCATCGGTTTGATCGGCACGTGGATCAACGGTTTGGTGGTCGATTACTTCACCGCCAACCTCAACAACCGTAAGCGTGTATGTGTCGTTTCGAAAGATTGGGATCGCATCCGTCGCTATATCATCGACGAATTGGTGCGCGGCTGCACCTTGTATGAGGTCATCGGTGGCTACACCAATGAAAAGTCCATCGAATTGGAAACCCTCCTTACGAAGGACGAATTTTCCAAACTGATGGAATTCATTGGTAAAGAAGATATTAAAGCCTTCATCACCGCCGGCAACGTCAGTGAAGTTTACGGCCTCTGGTTCAAGGACAAGAAGAGAGTGAAGAAGCACGCGGAGTTGCGGTAGGAGGCAACAGGCAATAGGGTAGGGGCGTGTCGAATACGCCCCTATTTTTTTATACGCCTAACGTATTATATAATCCTTAATTCGACGCTACAGACGAAAGAACCTTCTTAAGTTCTTTGCGTTGAAGACCCGACAGTTTTTCGTTTTCCAGTGCCCATTGACAATATTGCAAAACCAGTGGGTGTTGTTCGCAGTTACTGCGCATAGACCATGTCAAAGCGTTGTAAGTCAGCTCGTTGATGGCATTTTGAATCTTCTTTTCAGGGATCTTATCCAAACCGTCTGCCCACTTTACTTTCTTGAAAGAGCCCTTGTATTTGGCATAATCCAGTGTTTGAATCAGCATTTTCACGGGTTCATATCCGCCGGAAGCCATGAATTTGGCCCAAAGCACATCCAGCTGGACGGGCGAGGTGATGGTACCTTCCCGTTCGGGGAAAAGGGTCGCCTTTAGTTCATCCAAAACAGAACTCACCTCTTCGTCCATGGATGGGTCAAACGTAGGATTCTCGATACCTAAACAATTCGTCAGTAGATAGATTGCAATTGTATCTTTTGGGTTCTCAAATAACTGTGGATAAAGAAAACGGTTATGCTGAAAGACTTCCACCATAAAGCCTAATAAAGGAATGAAAGCGTTTTCGTCATCTCCATATTTCTGATAAGCATACAGATAATCGGCTATGATTCTTTCTGGATGGGGGTTCAGGTAATAAAGGTATATCCGTTGCTCGAAATCGTTGGTGTCGGTGATGAGATAGTGGTTGTAAGGGGGAAGTTCCTTCAGCTCGACCTTCGATTCCAGCCGCTTGGTTTTGTTTGCTATTTTGTCAATGATGAGAAGCTCAATTTGGTAGGTTCCCAGCGGATCATTTTCCTCGAACGAAAGGTTCACAAAAGCGTTGCTCATCTGGAAATGACGCGGATCCTGCACCTTGCCTCGAATCAACGGCAGGCTGTCGATCACGGTGTAGACGGAGTTGTCGGGACTTAGAACCCGCACAGAATAGACCACGTCGGCGCAGCCCTTTTTGTCCACTTGGTAATCACAAGCAATAGCCGTAATGTACAGCGTCTGTCCCGGGAACACCGTGTCGGTAGTACGAATGATAGCAACGGAGGAACTGTTGGTACACACCCACTTTTGCCTGACGGTGTAGTCGATAGTCTGCACCAGAATGCCGTCGATGGCGAAACACGGGAGCGATAAGGCAATAAATAGAAGAGATAGGGCCGTTTGTAACAAGTGTCGTTTTATTTGCATTGTTTTGAATTTTGAAATGTACAAAAATACGTTTTTTGTTGTTATTCATGATTCCCTTCCAGCCATTCCAGCGTGAAATTGTAAAACACCATTTCGTAACGGTCGCCGCCGAGGGGATCCTCCTCCACGTATAGGCCGATGGTGCCGTCGGGGAGGAGGCAGAGGGAGGAGTAGGCTGCGCTGTAGGGCACGATTACGCGGCCGATGGACCAGCTTTTGCCCTCGTCGTGGCTGAGTAGCACCGCCACGTTTTCCCGTTTGTCGCCCAAAGGCAGGGAGTGGAGCAGCACACTAGTGCCGTCTTGGCGGTCGTAGCGGAGGATGTCGCCGTTGCAGGCTGGTGCGGCAGGGAAATTCGTTGCAAAGGCGGTGTCGCGCCAGGTAACGCCGCCGTCCTCGGAGATGTTGAACCACCGCTCGCCTTGGTGACGGATGCTCATCAGGATGCGGCCGTCGCGGAGCTCCACGACCTTAGCCTCGTCGCCGCCCTTGCAGGCGCGTTGCGAGCATTGCCAGGTTTCGCCGTTGTCGTCGGAGTAGAGCACGTAGTCGTTGGCCGACCACGCCTCGCCCTCACGCACCGCTGCTACGAACATAATCCGGCCTGTGGAGGTGAGCAGTCCGTTGCCGGAGGCGCAGAAGGCACCCCACCATTGACGGCGTACGGAATCGGTGCAGTCGGGACCGTAGAGGTAGTGGGTGATATCGACGGCGGGCGACCAGGTGCGGCCGTTGTCGGTGCTGCGACGACAGTAGATGCGGAGCGGCTCGTTGGGACGGGATTGCCAAAAGCCGACACCGCCCGCATAGACGGCGATGAGTCCTCCCTTGTCGCGGGTGTGCGCCAACGCACAGTCGCCGAACCCTTTTCCCTTGCCCGTGCCGAGCGCAAGGAAGTGCGGATCCGACCACGACATACCATTGTCGGTGCTGTGGTAGAGGATGATGTCGATGTCTTCGGGCAGGTCAGCGTTGCTGAATTTCCTGCGGTCGGTGGCGGTTACTAAGCCGCCGTTTTTGGCCGTGATGACAGCGGGAATCCGGAAGAATTGCGAATCGAAGTCGCCGGGTTGGAAGAGGGTGGTGCGGCAGAGAATGATTTCCCGTTTCGCCACAGGATATGGTTTCGGGACGATGTTTTGCGCATCAACGGTGGTGATGCCAGTGAGAGTCAAGACAATTTCGTGACCTTCAAGGGCGTTTTGAGACACTCGCGCTACGATCCACAAATAGGTGGTGTCTAAATCAGGGCAGATCTCCAGAGGGAAGAGAATTTCGCGCGATTTTTGGCCACTAAAACCCACCATGCGGGTGCTTTGAAAATTGCTACTGTCGGACAGAAACACCATCAAATAATCAATGTCCGACGGGTTTGTATTGTCGTTAAGTTTACACGACAGCATCCGGATCGTTTTGGAAGAGTCCGCCTTGGGTATGGCGATGTGCATCAACGTGGCGTGATCTCCTCGTCCGGTTATGCGCGTGTCGGTGGTAACGGCGACGCGCAGTCCGCCGTCGTTTTGCGCGGCGCAGGGCAGAAACGAGACTGCGAACAGCAGCAGTGCCAGCAGGGCGGTGTGTCTCATCGTGGTTGTCCTTGTGGTGATTTTTCTGTTAATTGTGCTGCAAAAATAGTGTTTTTATCGAATCTTCAAACGGATTGTTTCATCGAAATAAAATTTCACGATGTTCAGATTTATTGTATTTTTGCGCGAAAAATAGGTGTGTCAACAAATTAAACTTTAATACAATGAATCGTACAAACAGAATCATTTTCGGAATCGCCATTTTGATTTTTGGCATCGGGTGGGCGCTGGAACTCACCGGGTTACTCCACTTCTCCCTTGAAGGTTGGTGGGCACTCTTTATCATCATTCCCAGCCTTGCTGCCGTGTTCACTACCAAACACAAAAGCGGACCCATCATCGGCGTCGGCATCGGTGTGCTGCTCATGCTGGCAGCTCGTGGCACTATCGCCTGGACAGACCTTTGGAAATTCATCATCTGCCTGATGGCTGTAGTGTACGGCATTTCGATACTTTTCTTCCGTAAAGATGGTATAGGCATTCATGATGCTGACAATCAGACGATTGATGATCTGAAAATGGTTGACCAAAATGGTCGCCAGATTCGTAAGATTCGGTCTGTGTTCGGCAAGCAACAGTTCGAATTCGGTGGTCAACGTTTCGAAGGTGCCGATGTGGAGACCAGCTTCGGATTTGTCGGTCTCGACTTGCGGGGTGCTGATTTGCTCGACGGTGCCGTCATCAAGGTGGAATGCAGTTTCGGTGGCATGGAAATCCGCGTTGACAAAGACGTGTGCGTGAGAACCGCTGTCGAATCCGCCTTCGGAAGCGTAGGAGGAAACTATACCCCGCCCGCTGATGGCGCTAAGACACTCTACCTCAACGGTGTGTGCAGCTTTGGCGGCATCGAAATCAAATAAAGACCGGAAGTTGTTATAGTCTTAATGTTATGAAGAAATTAATGTCCCTTTCAGTCATGGTCTGCATCTTGCTGCTGGCCTTCGTCTCGTGTAAGCACGAAGAGGATGATCGCGTCATTTTGAATGCTGTGACCGATTATGATGGCAACAGCTATGACGCGATTCGCATCGGCAAACAGGTGTGGATGAAGTCCAATCTGCGCACCACGCATTATCGCGATGGCAAAGATATCCCCATGCCTCAAAATGAAATTTCGTGGAGCAACACCCACCCGTATTTCTATGAACCTTCAACTTCCGAGATCCCTGGTTATGATCCAAAGGTTTACGGATTATATTACAATTGGCCTGCTGTGAACAATGCTCATGGAATCTGTCCGAAAGGATGGCATGTGCCCACGGACGCGGAATGGAAGGAGTTGATCGGATACGTGAGCGGTGTCGGGCAATATAGCTATTTTGGCATACCCGAGAATATTGCCAAAGCGCTTGCCTCGACTGCAGGTTGGGCTGAAAGTAATGAGGGCGGTACACCTGGATACCACCCTGAAGCGAATGATGCTACGGGATTCTCTGCGTTTCCCGCAGGCACCTACAATGGACCGTTAGATTCCAACAATGGGGCCACTCATGGAGATTGGAACACGGGTGCCAATTTTTGGTCTTCCACAGAATATGGGGGAGGTGAAAACTTTGCGTGGTTCTTCTCCCTGGAGTATACACGTACTGAAATCAATAACTGGTATTGTCCCAAGAACTACGGCTATTCTGTCCGTTGCGTCCGCGATTAAGAGACGATGTACGCATTGGCTCTACAGCATGTAAAAAAAACCCGATTCGGTGACATTCGAATCGGGATTTTTTATGTTATTTCAGGTTGATGAACGGGATGCTGCCGCCGCCGACGTAGGTGGGCAGTTGGCCGTCCCATTTCTGTACGGCCTCGTATTCCACTAGCTTCTGGTTGCGTTCCAGCGCGGTGGCTTTGATGCGCATAGCGTCGGCTTCGGCTTCCGCCTTGATGCGGGTCTGCTTGGCCTGTTCCTCCACCTGCACGGTCACGTTCTTGGCCTTCAGCGCGTTCTGTTCGGCCACCTGTTTCTCCTTGATGGCGGTTTCGAAGTCATCGTCGAAGTCGATGTCCACCAGCTGGAACTGCACGTTGGTGAAGTAGTTCTTGTCGAGCAGGTTCCGCAGGTTGTTCTCGATTTGACGACGCACCTTATCGCGGTTTTCCACGATCTCGGTGGCGGCGAAGTTACCGAAGCTTTCCTTCATGGCGCTACGGATGAAGGGTACCACGATGCGGTTGTGGTAGTCCTCACCGACGTTCTTCATCAGCTTGCTTACGTTTGAGCGCACCAAGTCGTAGTTGATAGTGTATTGAACCTCAGAAGTTTGCACGTCGCGGGTGTAGCTGTTCTCCTTGCCGTCGAACTTCTTCTGCTGCACGTTCACCTTCTTGACATGCTGGATGAACGGCGCCTTCACGTGCAGACCATCCTCCACCACATTATCGTGGATCTTACCGAAGGTGCTCAACACGCCCCTTTCGGTGGATTTGACCGTATAAAACGAATCCAAAATGACAATAATGGCGAAAACTACCGCGACTCCCGTGGTAATCCAAAATCTCAAACTTTTTTCTTTCATAATGCTTGTTATTTAATGATGTAACCTTTCGTTAAAACCGCGGCAAAAATAACAAAAAATGTTTAAGGAAGATGCTTCCGAATCTCGACCATTGTCTCCTTTGCCAACTCCAAGTCGTGGCCGGCGTTGACGAACACTTTCGGGTGGTCTTCGTCGGTGGTGTTCAGCACAATCTCGAACAGTTCCGGGAAGGTGAAATTTTGGGCGCCGTAAGGGGATCTCTCCTCGCGGTGGAAAGTGAGGTCGGTGATGCTTGATTTGTTGATGGCGAGGCCGTCATAGACCAAAAATCCGTTGCCGTCGCTGCCGCCGTGGTCATAGACCAGCACGGTGCTGTCGGGTGCCATCCCTTTCGTGCCGTCGGTGACGATGGTTGCATCCGGTTCGCCATACCGCTCCACCATCTTCTCGACGGTATGGATTTCCGGAACGTCAGGCGAAGCTGTAATCTCCTCATTCTCATCAGCTTCTTCTTCCCGATTCTTGCGGGTGCGTTCCACAATCAATCCCCACAGAATGGTGAAAGAGATGCTGTATAAAGCTGCTCTTTTGAGGACAACTTCTGTCGTTTTGCCGCCTGCAATCAGGTCGAACACGGCGGAAATCGCGAATACGGCAATACAAACGAAGATATATCGGAAGATTTTCTTGTTCATAGCGGGCGATATTTAAAAGAATGTGCAAAGATACAAAATATTTATTGCGGAAAAGAGCGGAAATGGAGCGAAAAAAATGTATTTTCGCCCTCTCAAAAAACAAGAACAATGTCCCGAGGCAAAACCACATGCAAGGTTCTGAAGGAGGTGCGGCGGAAGATCGCCGACGCTAACGGCATCCCATTACAAGAGTGCGAGTGCACGCATACGGGCGACTGTGCCGGCACGTGCCCCTACTGCGAGTCGGAGGTGCGCTACCTCGAGCGCGAGCTCTCCAAAAGGAGGAACCTTGGCAAGGCTGTCGCAGTGGCGGGCATCGCGCTGTCGGCGGTGACGATAGCGGGACAAGCCAACGCACAGCCGGTGAGCACGACTGATGACAATCAAACCCGACAATGTGATACGGTTCCTCCATTGCAGGGAATTATGGAGGTGGTGATGATGGATACCGCAAAAACTGACTATGATCTTGATGCCCGGATAGATACGGTGAGCATCGAATTCACTCCGCCAGAATTTATGTGGCAAGGGACCGTCTCGGCGACAGTAAAGGTCACCCGTAATCTTTGGCGTTTTCCATCCGAGTACGGCACTCTGAAATCCTATTTGCATAAAGAACTGAAAAAGAACCCGGAATTGCGGGTCTGGCTCAAAGAAAAAGCGAAGCAAGAACGGTTGAAAAAGAAAGACCCTGAGGCAAGGATAATTGCCAAAGAAAATAAGAAAAATAGCCTTTTAAAGCTCAAAGAAAACTCTTTTCTGTTGCGTATCAACCAGGAAGGGGAAGTCGTAGGAGCCTATTTGAGATATGAACTGAACAGTGATGAGGACTATCGGATGAACTTGGCCTTTTACCGCATCATCGACAACATGCCCCGTTGGACACTTAACCCTAAAAAACAAAAGCCCGATGAAATGGTAGGACAAGAGTACTCCCGCCGAATTTTACGGTAACCCTCTAACCCTTAACCTTTAACCTTCTAATCTTCTAACCTTACCCGTCTCAAAATCCACCCGAAACACCATCCGCTCCACACCGTTCGTCACACACACTAACGGGGCGCGGAGCACGGCGTTGTAGCGGGCGGCTTGGTCCGCGACCTTCTGCGTAAGCTTCACGTGCGGGGCTTTGCACTCGACCATCATCCAGGGTTTCAGGTCGTCGCCGAAGACCACCAAGTCGTAACGCTGCGCCATCCCGTTGACGGTCACCGCATGCTCCACGGAAAGATGCGAAAGCGGCAACTGCTTGACGTTCAGTAGATAGAGGATGAAGACCTGCCGCACGTGCTCCTCGGGTGTCATCACCACCCACTTCTGGCGAACTGGGTCGAAAACCTCCTGCTGCGCACCGTTCTCCCGTATCTTAAGGGTATATGCCATATTTTTTCTGTTAATTGTTGATGTATTGTATCGCCCCTGCCGGGGCTTTGGAAAAAAACAAATGGCCTCGTGCTACCGAGCTTTGGTCCCTGTCGGGACATGATGCCTATTGCCTATTGCCTAACCCTTACCCCAACTTCGCTTTGTAGGAAGCGTAATCGCCGGGTTCCGCCAACATTTCGAAATTGCCGTCCGTGTGGATGACTCCGATGGCGGGATGCGCCACCCCGTTGAAGAAGGTGGTCTTCACCATCGTGTAGTGGATCATGTCATCGAAGACGATGCGGTCGCCGATTTCCAACGGTTCGGGGAAGGCGAAGTCGCCCATGCCGATGAAGTCGCCGGCCAGACAGGAGCAGCCGCCCAAACGATAGACGTGCTTGCTGTTCTCGTCGGGTTCGGTGGCACCGAGCACCGTCGGTTTGTAGGGCATCTCCAGACAATCCGGCATGTGGCAGGCGAAGGAGACGTTGAGCATCGCGATCTTGATGCCCTTGTTCTCCACGAGGTCCTCCACGGTGGAGGTGAGCACGCCGGTCTGCCAGCCCACGGCCTCGCCTGGCTCGAGGATGACCTCCTCCAAGTTCGGATAGCGACTGCGGAAGTCCTGCAGCAGTCCGATGAGGTGCGGGATGTCGTAGTCGGCGCGGGTGATGTGGTGACCGCCGCCCATATTGAACCATTTGCACTGTTGGATAAGGTCACCGAACTTCTCTTCCGCCGCTTTCAGACAGCGTTCGAGGGCGTAGCTGTCGTTCTCGCACAGCACGTGGAAGTGCAGACCCTCAATGCCTTCGGGCAGTGTGTCGGGCATATCCTCGCGCAGGATGCCCAAGCGCGAACCCGGTACAGCAGGGTTGTAGAGGTCGGTCTCAATTTCCGAGTATTCGGGGTTGATGCGCAGACCGAGGCTCACCTTCTTGGGGAAGGCGGCGGCGCGGTCGCGGAACCGGTCGTACTGCGTCAACGAGTTGAAAGTCAGGTGACTGCTGTACATCAACAGTTGCTCGAAGTCCTGTTCGGTATAGACGGGCGCGTAGGTGTGCGCCTCGCAGCCCATCTCCTCCGCGATGAGTCGTGCCTCGTTCAGGGAGCTGGCAGTCGCGCCGCTGAGGTACTCGGCGATGAGCGGAAACGACGGCCAGAAGGCATAGCCTTTCAGCGCGCATATTATTTTCACGCCGGCCTCTTTCTGCACGAGGTCCAGCAGCTGTAGGTTTGCTAACAAAGCCTCCTCCGAAAGGATGTAGCACGGAGAGGGGAAGGAGTCGTATTGGTTCATATTATTATAATGTTTTCCTTAAGCAGCCCCGTTAGGGGCAAGAGCTTGGTAGATGAAAAGATGAGGTGATGAGGGGGAGTCGAATGAATTATGAATTATGAATTGTTTCTCGTGAGCATTTCGATGATGAAAAACACCATCCAAATGATGAGGACAGATCCGCCAACCATGGTCATGACGTTGCCACCGGGCAATTTGCATAACATAAAAATAATGCCTAATCCGAAGACAATCAGCGCATAAACCAACAGTTTTTTCATGAACGCCTTGTAACCGGCGGAGTTGAAAAGGTCTTTAATACCTGCCATAATGATGTTTAATTTGAAAATGCAAAAGTACAAAAAATAATTTTGTATCTTCGCGGCATCATTGTTGGTGAAATCGCATGTTATGAAAAATTTTATTCTGCTCGTTTTTGCGTTTGCGGCGCTTGCCCTGCAGGGTCAGACCCTCACGGAAAAGCTTTTGTGGGCTGACACCTCGGGGACAGCTTACGAAATAGAACCGTATAATCATACATTCTCATTTGACCGTGACGGAAACTACTGCTTCTGTGTGAAAAGAGATGGCAATAGTACGATAGTCTCAAATAAGGCACCGATAGAGGGTCTCTGCTATGCCGGAGGTGGTTACAGCAATGGCTGCGGCAGTCGGTATCTGCGTTTGTGCAATCAGAAAGATGCTGATCCCCTTTATGTGATGAATGAAGGTGCACCAAATTTTTACGGTCCGATAGCAGGGACGGTTCAAGGGTATCGTTCGGGAGACACCCGTCAGCATTTCGCCAACACCTCGCTCCGCAACGACACCGCCTTTTTCTATCTCGACGGCCGCTTGGTCTATTCTACTCCCCTCGTAACCATCAAACAGTTCAAATTGGAAGATGAAGATTGGGTGGATTTCAGCGAAAACGGCAACGTGATCTATTATCTGGAACAGAATGACCGTTTCGTGCTTTATGTCAACGGCCAACCCATCGACACTTCCGACCGCCATTTTAACGCATTGGCCATCAATGACAAAGGAGATTATGTTTACGCCACGAGTTTTAAACCCGAAAAGCCTGTCGGTAAGTACGACTACATGTTCTTTATTCACACGAAAGACACCGTATTTGATTATGTCAGAACCACTTGGCGCTCTGTCCTGACGGAAAATGGCGCTTACTATTTCAATGGCGACGACTGCGGACCCGACTACCTCGTGCTGAACGGACGATTGCGCAAGGGCATCGAGAGCTTCAAAAACATCACACTTGTCGACAGCAAGAACGCTTTCTATACTTATGAAATAGATAAACAGCTCTATTTGAATGTGAACGGCAAGGATTATCCTGTTGATTTTGATGGGATTTATAATCCTACGATGGACACCAATGGCCATTTTGCCTATTTCGGAATGAAGGATTACTACCTCTACAAGGTGGTGGACAATATGAAAGTAGAAGAGCCGCTTTCGAAATACGGCGTTCGGGCGATACCCATGCACATTACGCCCCAAGGCAGTTCATTGCATTATTTCAAGACGGATGATACGGTCTATTTGTATAGGGATAACGAGCTGTTGTTCAAACCGATACACGGAACTGAAACGTTTACAATACAGCCTTGGGATCATGTGTTGCCGCGTATTTATGCGCAAAAGCCGCCGGAGAACGGTCATTCGCTCGTTTGTCTCAACTATGGTGACTATGGCTTTTTTGTGCACGACGGTCAGCTCTCCGAGCCGTTGCCGCCTTTGGCAGATTATTATGCAGTGGGAGATTCGGAATTCGGCAGTGTCGTGGAGGGCGTGTACAATGAGCACGGTTATTTTGCGGTTCTGAAAGTAGGCGAAAAGGACTATCAAGTGGTTGTGAACGGTCGGATTTGTGGAGAAATACATGATGTGGACAAGGTGTTTCCCAGAAAAGGATACCTTGACGCTCAACAAGTGACCTTTTATGGAATGAGAAACAATGCTATCTATCAATTTGTCGTAACGTTATGAAAACCAAACTGATATTTTTGATGCTGTTGTTCAGCGTTGTCGCTTTCGGGCAGAAAATGCCTTCCGACTATTTCCAAGAGGCTACCCGATATTTTAACGAAGGCGATATGGACAAGGCGTTGGAATGTTATCTCTATATCGTGGAGAATCATCCTCGCAACGAGCTCTATCCGAGAGCCTTGCATAATGTAGGTTATGTCTATTTCTTGGAAAGAAAGTATCAGGAGTCGGTGGATGCCTACACCAAGCTGCTGAATGGCAGGCAAAACGAGCGTGAACCGTTGGGCGGCGGCATCATGGCCGATCCTTACACCAATTTCCGACACAGAGCGGCGACCCAGATCAGCGATTGCTATTACGAGTTGGGACAATACGACTCCGCGTTGCATTATCTTGCGCTCTCCGACACTGTTTATGAGTACATAAGTACTTGCGGTAATGCCTACGCAGAGTACTATATCCAGACAGCCTTGCGCTATGCCGACATCTACCAGAAGCTCGGACAACCCGACAAGGCCATCGGAAAGCTCCTTCCGCAGGTCTTCGACTCTGGATTGGCGGATAACTCGAAAATCATCGCCGAATTGGAGAAACTTCTGATAGGTAAACCGAAATTGCTCAAAAAGTTGGACAAAGCCATTGATGGTGTCTATCTGAAGACTTTCACCTCTGATTACGGCGACTACGAACGCTATTGCATCCGATGGTTGGGCGTGGAGATCCGGTATCCGAATAAGTCTTGGGAACAAAACACCAAAGAAGATGTCATGAGAAAAATGCGCGAAAGCGAATTCTACCAGATGATATTGCAAATGAAGCGATAATTATAGCTTTCACCATTAGAAATTAACAGTTAATTGTAAAGAAATGAAAATAAAAAATATCTTTCAAAAATAATTTTCGTATTGGGGAAAATATTATTTTTGCCGCTGTATTAAAAATCCAAAAATTATGGAACAAAGTAACCCCATCGAAGAGGCACGGCGTTATGTGGCCAACGCGCAAGAGATCATACAAAAGTCCAAGTATGATCCCGTAACTAAGTTATATTTAGACAAGAAGTATGTCCGAATTGCGGGCGACACATTATGGAAAGGCTGTTTGATAGCATTGGATGCCGTGCTGAATGTGCGCCAAGGTAAAGGCCGTCCATCAATCGAAAAGTATAGAAAGGCCGCCGCCCAGCGCGATGGAAGACTGTTGCAGCTTGTCAACACGGGCTATGAAACCATGCACTTGCACATGGGCTACGACGGAACGAAAAACAAGAAGACCTGTGAAGGCGGTTTCGACATGGCAAACGACATCATTAACTATTGTGCTAAACTCTATCGCAACGTCGCCTGCGCGTAACTACTAACTTAAACGGGGAACCCTTCCGAGTTCCCCGTAATAGTCTTAAGTCTCAAGTCTCAGGTCTTCATCATTCCGTTACCACCACTTTCTTGATGTAGTGGTCGCCAATTCTCACCAAATAGGTGCCGCTTTGGACGGGAATGGCGCAGGTGGTCGAGCCGTCGTCGGGACGATGGGCGACCAGACGGCCTTGCATGTCATAGACCCAGATTGGCTTCGGAATCTCGACACGCACCATGATGCTTCCTGGACGGGTATAGACGAGGATGTCTTCCAACGAATAGTCCTCCACACCCTCATTGTAAGCGAAATAGGCTGTGAATGTGGTGTCGGAGGTGAGGACGATGTCACGCGGGTTGGTCGTGACATTGTCGTTCCAATGGGTGAAATGGTAGTCGCTGCTCGGCGTTGCCTCGATGGTCACGGGGTCATCGTCCGGCCATATACCACTGCCTATCACAGAACCCATTGTCTCGTCGGCGGAAAGTACTGTCAGCGTGAAGTACTGCGTGATGTGCGTGCGCACGAACGTGTCGGTCTGCATTACCGTCATCGGGGTGTTGGCACCGTTAGTGACGTAGTGGTCTATGGTGTGTGTACCATCCGCTAAGTCGAGCATGTCGAGGCTCATGGACACTGCGCCTCCTTGCGAGTTGAAGTCAATGGTCTGGAAAACACCGCCGTCGATGCGGTAGTGGAAGGTGAAGGAGGTACACTGCGTTGGGGCGGGCATCTTATAGAACAGGTGCTGCTCCACACGGATGTCGGTGCCCACCATACATTGGAGCGTGAGCGTATGCATACCGACGGGCAGCGAGGAAGCATTCAGCATCAGGGTGCCGTTGGTGAGTGTACCGTTTTGGGCATCCGCTGTGTTGTCGTCGAACCAGTATTTGTAGATGGCAGTGGCTGATGCAACGGAAGGTACGTGTAGGAAGAGGAACGAACGGGGCGACGACCATACGCCGGCCGAGTCTTGAATGTGCAGGTTCAAGCAGTGCACTCCCTTGCTGAGCGTGGTGGCGTCAATTTGGAACTGCAGGGTACTGTTGTTGAGCGTCACCTCCTGACTGGCGCTGTAGTTCTGGTCAAACCAGTACTTGCACCGCGTCAGGCTCTGCGCCGACAGCGTCCCCACGGCCAGCCATGCGACGATAAAGATGAATAATCGTTTCATAACGGCAGGGGATTATTCGTTTACAACTTCGATGGTGACAGGGAGCTGTCCTTGATCATTGGTCTGTCCGCCGACGGTGATATGTCCGATGTTCGGGTTCAGGATTCTCGGATCGAACGGCATGGCGCCGCCGTAGATGCCGATCTGTGTGCCATCGCTGCCGAGATAGGTGGCGGCAACACCGGGAAGCAAGTGGTAGTCGGCGAAAATAGTGACATCGAAATCGAAGCCGACAAACACTTGGTTGAATTCGCTGAAGTTGTACAGATGATTTCCTTCCGCATAATCCACGGGATGGAAGAATTGTCCCTCATGGTGCGTGATGCCAATGCAGTATTGGTGATGCAGGGTGGTGTTATCCGGTTGTGTGGACATCGTGGACGAAGTATCTCTCGGAACTAAAATACTGTTTGTGGAGTAAATCCTGCTGATAGCGGATGATCCCCAATAATTGTTGCAGTTGGCTTTAATGATACAGTGGTCGAATGCACATTCCCCATCTGTAAAAGTAGTGTAATAATTCGGATCGCAGACCACGCTGTTGTAAAAGTGGGCGTTTTGGAATTTATCTGCATCAATTGCCGGTATAATGCAGTGCACGATATTGCAGTTATAAATGCGTGAATTAGAGTAGGTGACGTCGGCGAGACCGTTGATATAGCACTTGGAGAATTGAGGATTCCATGCGGTGTCCATGAATACAGTACCGTTAAAGTAAAGACCTTCAAAAGCGACAGATTTTGTGGAATCAAAAATCTCGATTACGAAATCGCCACTGATGAGCGTGCGGGTGGTACCGGTGGCGGTGTCGCTCATCATGCCTGCACCGCGTACGGTGATGCCCTTGTTGATGTTGCAGGCGTTAAAGATACCGGGTGAAAGGGTGATGATATCCTCGTCCTGGGCGGCATTGTAAGCGTTGATCAGCGCGTCATTGCCGTAGAAAGGGGTCAAGTTCGTCCCATGTTGGAGCATGGCGATGGGCGCTTGTGCGTAAGTCAGCACCATACAGCAGATGGCCGCGAAAAGAAGTAATGTTTTTTTCATACTATTGGGATTTTAATGAATGGAATTTCCTGTTTTTGTCTCTTTTCCGCCCCATTATTTACAAACTTTGCGAAGTCCGTTAACAAAACATGAAAATGGAGCATGCAAAGATATAAAAATTTTAAATGCTAACTTCTAACAAATAACTGCTAACTAAAACGGGGAGCCCTTCCGAACTCCCCGTAACTGCTAACTGCTAACTACTAACTACTAACTGAATTAGTGGTTCTCCTTGAACAGCTTCAATCTCTCTTCCAGGATCGGGAATTGTCTGCGCGGGGTCAGGGAGACGCAGGCGCGGAGGCCTTCGCTGCGGTCGCTGCCGCAGGTGCTCAATGAGATGGCGCTGACACCGTAGTACAGGAACTCGTGCAGGAGCTCTTCGCTGCTCATGCCGGGATAGGCCACGGTGAAGTAGAAACCGTCGGCCAGCGGTTTGTCGCCGTCCTTGTCATAGACGATTTCGAAGCCGTTGTCTAAGAACATCTTCTTCATAATGGCGGCTTTTTCGCCGTATTCTTTCACGTCTTCGATGTAGTTGTAGGTGCCGTCGTTGCAGCCCTTGAGGATGGCGGCGAGGGCGTATTGTGCCGAATGGGCGACGCCGGAGCTGATGGCATAAACGGTGCCGTAGATGATGGCGCGACCCAGTTTCTTCATCTTGAAGTAGGGTTCCAGATCGTCGAACTCTCTGTTGTAGAGTTTCTTGGACATCACCATCAGGGCGATACGCTCACCGGCATAGCTGAACGCTTTTGAACCGGAGATCAACAGAGCGTAATTGTCAGTGTATTTGCCGACGCTCGGTTGGTAAGGCGGGATGCCAGGGGCGGAGATGTTCTGGCGGAAGTCCATGCCGAAATAGGCGAGGTCTTCGAACACGAACACGTCGTACTTGTTGGCCATGTCGCCGATGATTTGCAGTTCCTCTTCGGTGAAGCAGATCCACGACGGGTTGTTGGGGTTGGAGTACATGATGGTGTGGATGTTGCCCTTCTCGAGGTAGCTTTCCAGTTTGGCTCTCAGCTTGGCGCCGCGGTGCTCATAGACGTCGAAAGTCTCGTATTTGAGACCCATGACGCGGTGCTGTTGTTTCTGCACGGGAAAACCGGGGTCAATGAAGAGGGTGGTGTCGCGTTCTTTGCGGCAGCGCACGAAGGTCATGAAGCCAGCCATACCGCCCATCATGGAACCGACGGTCGGAATGCAGTTTTCGGGCTCGACTTCGAGGTCGATGAAGTTCTTGACGAAGCGTGCGGCTTCCTGCTTCAGGGCGGGGATGCCCTCGATGTCAGGGTAGATGGCGGCGACGCCCTTCTTCAGGGCCTCGATCTGCGCCTCCACTCCCACGGAGCACGGCGGCAGTCCGGGAATGCCCATCTCCATGCGCACGAACTCCTTGCCTGAAGCTTGCTCGATCTCGTTGATCAGACGTTTCACCTCACGGATGGAGGCTTTGCCAACGCTGCTGATGCCGCTTTCAGCGACTTTCTTATCCACAATTTCTGCGGGAATCGGTGTATTCTTCATACTGATATATTGAAAGTTATACTTCTGATGTTTAGACGGCAAAGATACATTTTTTTTGTGTACCTTTGCCGTGTTTTTCTTTGTCTAACCTTAAAGAAGCGACACATGAAGAAGTGTAATGGATTTTTGTTTATTATAACACTGATAATCAATATCTTGCTACTTGTTCCTTTTGCATCGAGAGCGCAAATCAACAAAGATGTGCTGATTGGGCGGCAGTGGGACAAGTTCATTCTCATCAGCATCTATAGAATCCAGGACAGACTGGATTGCTTGGATACCATCGAGCAGATGGCTTTGCGCGAAAAGGACGCCTACCATCTGTTTCGGGCGCGTTATGAACGTGCGGACATTGTGTGGCGGAATAGTCGCATGACCCTCAAAGAGTTGGTGCTCTATCTGGATTCTCTCTGCCGGAACAACGAGGCGGCGCAGTGGAACGATCCCGACTCGCTGCTGTATCGTTCCCTGTATCATTATCTTGAGGGTGTTTTCCTGCAGAACGGGAGTGCTGCGATGAGGCAGAAAAGTGACATCCGGAACACCAATTACCAACAGATGGAGGAGTGGACGTCCACCGATTACTGGGAGGCGGCCAAAACCCACTACCATGCCTGTTTCGACAGCATGCCCGATGACGTTTACCTCAGTTCCGGTAAATGGAACTTCATGATCAATTCGTTGTTGCGTGAGCGGGAGTTGCGCCCGACTCTCTGCGATCTGCTCACCCAGGACTGCATCGAACGTATGCATTCCGACACGACAGAACTCTTATATCTGATCAACAACGCCATCAGTCGGCAGGATCCATATTTCGACCGCAATATTCAGATAGACTATGAGCTGCTGTGGCTCTCTTATTCCCAAGAGTTGCCCGACTGTCCGGTGGAGGGTTCCGAATATTGGAAGGCGGTGGACCAGTTGGAGGCGATTTATGGTCAGGACGAGGCCTTCGATTTCACCCGAGGGATGCTGCTCTACGCCGCTTCCCGACAGCCGGATGCGTCCGGGGAGTGCGGTGCACGGGCAATCGAGTGGTTTCGGAAAGTGCAAACCGAGGGAAGGATCCGCTATTATCGGAAAAACGCCACCTATTTCCTCGAACTGCTGACCATTCCGAGTGTTGAGCTTTTCGATTCCCGAGTGGACCAAACACCGGCTCATAAAATCCGTATTCCATTGGAGTATAGCAATATAGATACACTCTATGTCAGCGTGTTTCCCACCAAGTATGTAGGTTATTCGAACATGGAAAATGTCTCGAGCGAAAAGTATGGCAAATCTCGGAAACTGAAACTCCCTTCAGCGGAGAAATGTGTTCATGCCCAATGTTTTGTGCTGGAAAATAGGCACAACGGAGATCTGAACACTACGGAAGTCTGGCTGGATTCCCTGCCGAGGGGCAATTACAGGTGCTATTTTCATCTTGCGCCTGCATTGGATAGCGCAGGATTGTTGATGAGTACCGATATTCGCGTCACGCGCCTGAAAGTGTCGAATTGGACTCTGAATAACAAAGGCTATGTTGCGGTGAATGACCGCGCTACGGGCGAACCAATCCCCATGCGTCGCGCTTGCTATATGTGGCCGTGGTGGACCAACCGTTTTGGGGAGTATCGTTTCACAAATAATATCGGGCCTATACAATACTTTGGCGAGATGACGATTCATGATGGGAAGTTGCGCGCTGAATATATGCCCGATGACATATTTGGTGGTAGGTATAGCCGACATTATCGGGTGAGTCGTGTGGCGACGGAGCTCTTTACCGACAGGACAATGTACCGTCCCGGGCAGACCCTCTATTTCAAGGTGCTGAGTATGAATACCAGGAAGGGCAAGGTGAAGGCAGGTACTCCGATTTTGGTTCAGCTGAAAGACAAGGATTATCGCGTGGTGGATACGTTGCTTTTGACCACCTCCGAATTCGGGACGGTTGAGGGGCAGTTCAAACTCCCGTCGAACATCGGGAAATATTCGCTGTACGTCTATTATCCGAAAAAAGTGGTTCAGAAAAATGGTCAGCGTTCCTACGTGTGGAACTACAGGAGAGGGTATTCCGATTATTGTCGCATAGAGGTGGCGGAATACAAGCTGCCGACCTTCAAGGTGAAGCTGCTGGAGGATTCCACGCAGGCGGCGTTGGGCGACACGCTCATCATCCGCGGAACGGCCATTGCGCTGAACGGGCAGCCGTTGTATGGCGCCGATGTGGTGCTGAATATTCGCGAAAAAGGCGGATCAACCCGCTATCAGCTGAACACCGACCGCCAAGGTATGTTCGAGTACCGGCATCCGGTTATGAAAACCCCGCCTGGTTATACTTTGGATTTTGAGGCGTTGGTGACCGACCTGAACGGCGAGACCCATCGAGGCTACAAGTCGGCTAACCTATCAAGTAGTTTGCTGACTATCAAAGTGGAAGGGGAGAACGATTACGATTTGGCGTTGAGAGACACCGCCGCCTTCCACATCCGCGCCATGAATTTCTGCAATGTGCCGCAGGAGACGCCGCTGAAGGTTTCGGTGGTGCGGCTGCACCCCCCGACCGATTACCTTATACCACGTTTTAAAGAGACGCCAAAGAATTGGCGGCCGATTTACAGCGAGACGGAATCTGCGCGGCAGTTCCCCTATCTTACGATCCAGAGCGATTACAACGAAGCGAAGACTTGGCCCGTGGCGGATACCCTGTTCCGCACCGAGCGCACCTTCCTCACGGATTCTCTGTTTGTGGATATAAAGAGTTGGGGTACAGGAAATTATAAGATTGTGGCGGAAGGGGTGGATAAGTCGGGAAAGCAGGTGTCGCAATACCGGATCTTTACTGTTAACCGTTCCGGAAACGGTCGCTTCGAGACCTACCAGCCGATACGCGTCGCCATTGTTGAGGTGCCGGAAGAGACAGGAAAGCCGCTCACCGTCAGTGTGGGTTCCGTGCTGCACAATGCCGTGATGATCTGCGACTTCTACCAAGGCAAACGCCGGCTCAAAACGCTCCGCATCCCGCTCGACCGCGAGCAGAAAACCGTTACGGTGAAGACGCGGAAGTCGGGCAAACGCGACCTCAATATCTGTGCCCGCATCGTGCAAAACGGCAAGCTCCATAGTGTCACGCAGGGGGTGCTCATCCCCATGGCGAAGAAAGATGAGGAGAAACGGCTGAAGATGTTTAAGGATAATCTGATGAAGATGGAACTGACGCATTACCACGATGTTGCGGAGCCCGGCAGTGAGGAGCAGTGGGAGCTGACCCTGCAAAACGGACATGACAACCCCGAGAAGAATGTGGAGGTGCTGGCCTGGATGATCGATTGCAGCTTGTTTGAGTTGGGCATGAGTGTGCCCAATATTGGCTGGATGAACTATTCCGTCCGAAACCGTTTCCCCAACCGGCGGAGTTTTGCCTTCCTGCACAACATCTGGTGTTTAGACCTCTCCAATGATTATAGCCGCTATACCCTTTATCGGGAGAAGTCTTCCGCCTCGCCGATCACACAGCGTTACGAGGATATGCGACAGTTCCAGCCGCAAGTGGTGATGGATGAAAGCATTCGGGAGGTGGTGGTTGCATACGAACCGCCTCTGTTCAGTGAAGATAGGACACCGCGCTCCGACATTTCTGAAATATTGGCTTCGCATGATGGAGTTTCGTCTGTGGATGGCACCATCACCTCCGTGCGGGGCAACCGCAGCAACGGCACCACCACTATTGTGGACGGGATGCGGGTGAGAGGCGGCTCCGGAATGGCCGTTACCGAGATACCGTCGGGGACAAGACCACCGGAGAGCCAAGACGTGAACCTTCCCTCCGTGTCGAATGTGCGTGTTCGCAGCCACTTCGCCGAGACGGCCTTCTTCTATCCGCAGCTGCGCACCGACGAGCAGGGACGCGTCAAGTTCCGCTTCACGGTGCCCGACCAATACACCCAATGGCAGCTCTTCGCGGTGGGGCACACCAAGGAGATGCGTATGAGCAGTCTGACCGCCTACCTGAAGAGCCGCCGCACGTTGATGTTGCAGACTAACGCGCCGCGCTTCCTCCGCGAGGGCGACACGATGGATTTCGCTGCGAAGCTGGTCAACACCGGAGAGCAGATGGCACGGGGACAGGTGACATTGGAATTTTTCAATGCGGTTGAGAATCAGCCGTTCGAGTTGGCGGCGGGTGCCTCCGCTGAGGTCCATTTCCGCATTGTGGTGCCCGAGGGCGTGCCTGCGGTCAACTACCGCATTGTGGCCCGCTGCACAGAGCCGGCGACGGTGGCTGGCGACGGAGAGGAGAACATCCTGCCGGTGCTGCCCAACCGTATGCTGGTCACCGAATCCTGTCCGTTCGTGGTGCCGGCAAACACCGATACCGCGTTCAAGTTCAGTCGGTTCCGCACCTACAGCACCCCGACGATGCAGCCGCTGAGCTACACGATGGAGGTGACAACCAACCCCACATGGCTCGCCATCCAGGCGCTACCGTCGCTGATGCGCTACCCCTACGATTGCAACGAACAGATATTCTCGAAACTCTTTGCGGCCGCCACCGTGCAGCACGCCATCAAGCAGAATCCCGGTCTGAGGGAGGTCTTCCAAAGCTGGCTCGCCGACACGGTGAACGATGCGCTATCGTCTCCGTTGATGCGCAACGAGTCGCTGAAGAGCTTGCTGCTGGAGGAGACCCCGTGGATGAGTGCCGCGCAGAACGAGTCGAAACGGCGACGCGAGACGGCAGAACTCTTCGCCGCCGACCATCTGGACCAGCAGATCAACCGCAATCTCACCAAGCTGCTGCGCAATCAGTTGATCGGTGGCGGCTGGAGTTGGTACGGCACCTACGGCTATTCGCGCTACATCACCGACCATCTCATCGCCGGATTCTACAAGCTGCAGCGTATGGGGGTGGAGGTGCCGATGACCGATAAGATGCTCAAAGAGGCGATTCAAAAGTCCGACAAAGTGCATGAAGAGGACTATTATAACTTCTTGGAGGAACTCAAGAAGAATCCTGACCATCGTACTTTCCTCACCGAGGAGGATGTGCATTATCTCTATGCCCGAACTTTCGCGGGATTGGACAGCGTCTGGTTGTCAGAACCCTACGTTCAGCATCTGATGACTTTGATGATGGTGGACGTCTATAAATCCAATTATACTCACATGGCGGAGGTGGCGCTGATTCTCTATCGCACCGGTAGGGTAGAGCAGGCCAAGGATATTATGGAAACGATTCGCCAGCAGGCGTTTACGGACCGGGAGAAGGGGATGTACTGGCGGAAAGAGTACAAGGGTTGTTACTACCGTTGGTACGAAGCGCCCATTGAGCGGCAGGCGTTGCTCATCGAGGCGTTTGCGGAGATTTCGCCCCGCGACGAGGAGCTGACCGCCATGAAGCAGTGGTTGCTGATGCAGAAGGAGGGCAACAGCTGGAAGTCCACCAAAGCTACGGCGGAAGCGGTGTATGCGCTGCTGCTCGGAGCTCCGAAGGATCTGTTGAGCCCCGCCACCACGGTGGTGACGGTCGGCAAAGAGCGTTTTGCCCCTGCGGAAGATCCCCAATCGGAGGCGGGCACGGGCTATCTGCAACAGGTGTGGAATAGGGAGGATATCTCGCAAGAATTGGCGGATATCACGGTGCGCACCGATAGTCAGCATCCCGCTTTCGGAGCCTGTTACTGGCAGTATCTGGAGGTTCCCGACCGTGTGGAGGCTGCCGGCAGCGGTCTCTCCGTGCGCCGCACGCTCTATCATGCGGCTTCGGAGGGCGACGGCAAGGTGGCCGAGCCGGTGACGGACGACAACCCCGTGCGGTTGGGCGAGAAGCTCACCGTGCGGCTGGTCATCACCTCCGACAGGGATTTGGAGTACGTACACGTCAAGAGTCCGCGGGCAGCTGCTTTCGAGCCGTTGAACATCCACGAGCGCGATAGTTGGCGCAACGGTGTGCGCTTGGTGGTGAGTCCCCGCGATGCTGCCACGAACCTCTTCTTCGAGCGCTTCCCGGAAGGCACGATCATGGTGGAGTATGATGTGTTCGCCACGCAGACCGGCGACTTCTCGTGCGGTGCGGCCACAGCCGAGTGTATGTATGCGCCCGAGTATCGCGCACAGAGCAGCGGTCTCAGGGTGCGGGTGCGTTAATTCGCTATTTGTGGTGACATATTTTTAATTTGTGTACTTTTGCCGTTCCATTTCTGAAAATTAATCTGGTATGAAAAAGATATTCGTGTTGATCATGCTTAGCGTGCTGACCGTGTTTCAGGCGCAAGCGGTGCTTAAGGAGAAAGACTTGGCGCAAACCCTCGGCGTGTTGCGTGCCGAGTTGGAGCAGTCCTACAACGAGCAGCAGGCTCTGATGGAGATGTACAAGAAACGCTATGTGGATCAGCACACCGCCCTTGTGCGTATGATGCAGCAGAGCAACCAGATAGCGCTGATGCTTTATTCTCAGAGTGCTGACTTCACCTTCGACATGGCCTACGCGTGTCAGGCGGCCACCGAGCAGTACCGTTCCATGAAGGAGCGCCATATGCCCTACAACAAGATGATTGAGCGGCTGCAGGCGGAGATTGAACGCTACGATGCGCTGATTCAGACGCTGCTCAACCTGCCGCCGAGGTTGCTGCCCAACGGCGAACTCGCCACCGCCCCCGACTCCATCAAGGCGTTGCTGCCCAAGGTGGTGTTCGACACCGCGCATAAGTCGCTCTACATCCTGGACGAGCAGGGATTGGCCGACCGTGAGGCGTGTCTGGATTACGCCACCGCCCTGCGCGATAACTACGTGACCATGCTCGAAAACCTGGAACGCGACCAGGAACATTACGAAATGGTGACCCGACGTGTGGCGAAGCTCAACGCCTACGCGCTCGCCAAATACGACCATATCCAGAAAAATATCTTCGTGAACGGCGGAAACAACTACTTCCAGACGCTCAAACGGTTCAAGAGATACCTTGCTGTAGCGAAAAAAGATGTGGACGACAAGTACAAACCCTTCCAACGCGAGTCGGAATGGCGCGGTCCCATTGTCTTCGGCATCAGCATTTTCATGCTGTTCTACATCGTGTTAGCCAGCCTCTTGAGCTATGCTGTCATGCGCTGGCTGATCCCGAGAAAGTGGCAGCTCTTCTTCGCCGACAACCACAAACGGCCCTTTATCACGCTCGCCTGCGGAGTCGCCATCTTCGCCATCTCCATCTCCATTGCCCGCTATTTTGTGACGCAGAACTTCGTGTTGATGGCCATCCGGATGATGACCTTCTTCTCCTGGTTGGTGGAAGCGATTCTTGTCTCCCTGCTTATCCGTTTGGACGACAAACAGATACGTGCCGGTGTGCGCTCCTATACCCCGTTCATCTGTATGGCCTTCATTGTGGTGGTCTTCCGAATGATCTTGATTCCCAATAACTTGGTGAATCTCATCTATCCGCCCATTCTGTTGGGCTTCACCATCTGGCAGTTCATCGTGATGCGGCAGAAAATCACCAAGCTGCCCGACAGCGATATGATCTACACCGTGATTTCGTTGATTGCGATGATTGTCTCCTGTGTGGCCGCTTGGGTCGGTTTCGTGTTGCTGGCCGTGCAGATTATGGTATGGTGGACCATCCAGCTGGCCGCCATCCAGTCCATCACCTGCATCTACGACATCTTCAAGTATTACGAAGCCCGCCGTCTGCCGCAGAAAATTGCCGCGAACCGCGGGGAGAAAATCCAAAACAAGGAGGATTTGCAGAAGGAGTTCAAGAAACTTCAGCCCAAGATGGAGAAGGGCGAATACATCGGCCAGACTTGGTTCTACGACTTCCTCTACAAGGCGCTGCTGCCGATTATGGCCGTCCTTTCGGTGCCGTTCAGCATCTATTGGGCCGCCAGCATCTTCGAGATGTCGTCGCTTTGCCGCAAGGCCTTCGTCTATGTTTTCCTGAACAAACCGGGAATCATCCAGCTGTCGCTCTTCAAGATCTGCCTCGTGCTGGAGCTCTTCTTCCTTTTCCGTTACCTCAATTACGCCTGCCGCGCTTTCTACAAGATGATCAAGAAGCGCAGAAAGAAAAACGACGTCCTTCAGCGTTCCAGCAACATCACGCTGGCCAACAACGTCATTTCCATCTTGGTTTGGGGCTTCTACGTGATTGCGGTCATGATGATTCTGGAGGTTTCGGGCAAGGGCATTTCCATCGTGATGGCAGGTCTGGCCACTGGTTTGGGTTTCGCTATGAAAGACCTCTTGGAGAACTTTGTTTATGGCGTGATTCTGATGACGGGCCGACTGCGTGTGGGCGACTACATCGAGTGTGACGGGGTGCAGGGCAAGGTGGAGAGCATCAACTACCAGAGCACGCAGATTGTGACGCTCGACGGCTGTGTGATCGCCTTCCAGAATGCCGCGCTCTTCAGCAAGAATTTCAAGAACCTGACCCGCAACCACGGCTATGTGCTGGTGAAAATCCCCGTGGGCGTGGCCTACGGCACCCATGTGGAAAAGGTGCGTCAGTTGCTCATTGAGAACCTCGAACCGCTGGCGGTGAAGAATGCCGCCGGCAAGTCTATCGTCGATACCAAGCAGGGCTTTTCCGTGTTGTTCGACAACTTCGGCGAAAGCAGTGTGGACCTCTTTGTGGTCTGCTGGGCGCTCGTGGAAGAGAAGGCCGGTTTGGTGGCGCGTGTCAAGGAGGTGATTTACAATACGCTGAACAATAACAACATAGAAATCCCGTTCCCGCAAAGAGAGGTGCGTGTGAGACACCTGGAGAGTTAGCAGTTAGTAGTTAGCAGTTGAATGTTGCAGAATCTCGGACTTTTCGGGCTTTTTCTCGGCTGTCTGCTCTCGGCCACCATCATTCCCTTTTCGTCAGAAGCGTTGGTGGCGGGCGCGTTGCTGCTCGACTACTCTCCGTGGACGATCATCCTTGTGGCCACCTTGGGCAACACCATCGGCGGCATGACCTGCTACCTGTTGGGCTGGCTCTGCAAGTGGTCGTGGATCGAGCGGTTTCTGAAGGTGAAGGAGGAGACAATGGCGAAGGCGAGTGCGAAGGTCGAAAAGTACGGCTCTTTCGCCGCGCTGCTCACCTGGTTGCCCATTATCGGCGACCCTATCGCAATTGCTATGGGATTGATGCACACACGCGTGGTTCCCACCACTGTGTTGATGTTCATAGGAAAAGGTGTACGCTATATGGTGGTGGCGTGGCTGCTCAACGCCATCGTGTTGTAATGAGTGGAGAATATCGGATTCGAACCGACGACCCCTTGATTGCGAACCAAGTGCTCTACCAGCTGAGCTAATTCCCCATTGCCAAAGCGGCGGCAAAAATACACTTTTTTTTACGCTTTTGTCTGGTTGGCGACGCCTTCCTGCTTGGCTTTCAGCTCCTCTTCGGAGAGGCCGAGATAGCGGTCGCTGATCACCTGCATTTCGTTGTCCAGTTCCAGCAAATAGGGCACGCCGGTAGGGATGTTGAGCTTCACGATATCCTCGTTCGACATGTTCTTCATGAACTTGATGATACCGCGGATACTGTTGCCGTGGGCTACCACCATCACCTGCTTGTACTCGCGCAGCGACTCCACGATGTTGACGTTCCACAAGGGGATGATGCGCTTGGTGGCGTCCATGAGGGATTCCGTGGCGGGACGGGCGGCCTTGAACTTCACGTCCTGGTAGCGGATGTCGAATTTCGGGTGGCGCGGATCGTCGTCGGCCAGCGGCTGAGGTTGCACATCGTAGCTGCGGCGCCACTTGGTGACCTGCTCTTCGCCGTAAACGGCCACGGCTTCCTTCTTGTTCTGTCCTTGCAATGCTCCGTAGTGCTTCTCGTTCAGGCGCCAGGTCTTATAGACGGGCAGCCACAGGCGGTCCATCTCCTCCAACACGTAGTTGAGGGTCTTGATGGCGCGTTTCAGGTAGGAGGTATAGGTGTAGCGGATGTCGAGTCCGGGTTCGTCACGCAGGATGCGGCCCGCCTGTTTCGCCTCTTCCACGCCCAGGGGGGTGAGGTCCACATCGGTCCAACCTGTGAACTGGTTCGACAGATTCCATTCGCTTTGTCCGTGTCGGATTAATATCAGTTTGTACATTTAGGGGGTTAAGGTTTAGAGTTTAAGGTTTAAGGTTTAGAGTTTATTTTGAGCGTTCGGGAAGATGATGGTGGGTTTGAAGGTTTTCGCCTCTTCGAAATCCATGGAGGCGTAGGAGATGATGACCACCACGTCGCCGACGGCGGCTTTGCGGGCGGCGGGACCGTTGAGGCAGATCACGCCCGAGTCTTTCGCCCCTTTGATGACGTAGGTCTCCAGACGCTCGCCGTTGTTGGCATTCAACACCTGAACCTTCTCGTTTTCAATCAGATTGGCGGCCTCCATCAGCGTCTCGTCAATGGTTATGCTGCCCACATAGTTCAGATTGGCCTCCGTGACGGTGGCTCTGTGGATTTTGGATTTCAGGACTTCTATGTTCATCTTATCTGTATTGAACGTTATCAATGAGGCGGACGGGTCCTACATACACCGTGATGAATCCCATCACGCCGTGGGGGTTGTCGAGGGTGTCGGCGGTGAGGAGGGTCTGGGCGTCGGCAAGCTCGAAGTAGTCGAGTTGGAACTCGGGAACTTTGGCGATTTCGCTCTCCACAAAGGTCTTGATCTCCTGCAGGCTGTTAAACTGCTTGGAGGCTTCCAGGATGCGGTGGATGTTGGCGGCGGTCTCGAACTCGTGGGCCGAGAGGCGGCGGTTGCGGGAGCTCATGGCCAGTCCGTTGGGCTCTCTCACGATGGGGCAGGGGATAATCTCGCTGAGGATGCGGCATTGGCGGCACATCTCGCGGATGACGGCAATCTGCTGGTAGTCCTTCTCGCCGAAGTAGGCCTTGTGAGGGCGCACCCACTCGAGCAGTCGGCGCACGATGACGCCCACGCCGTTGAAGTGTCCTGGGCGGGCGGCACCTTCCATCACGTTGGCAACGGTACCGAAGTCGTAAACCTCGCTGGGGGCCACGGGGAAGACCTCCTCCACGCTGGGGGCGAAGACGTAGTCGGCCAGGTTGCCGATCAGCTGCACGTCAGCCTCCAAGGTGCGGGGATACTTTTCCAAGTCCTCGGCGTTGTTGAATTGCGTGGGGTTCACGAAGATGGAGCAGAAGACCACGTCGTTCTCCTCGTGGGCGCGACGGATAAGGGAGATGTGTCCCTCGTGAAGGGCACCCATAGTCGGCACCATACCGATCGTTTTGCCGGCAGCGCGTTCGCGCATGGCAATCTCCAAAAGATTCTCAACGGTGTTAATTATCTTCATAACAACTTATTTTTCAATATTTTACAAGCAAAAACCATTTTGCCAAAAACGGTCGCAAAGGTATAATTTTTTTTGACATGGAATCATACTAAAACGCTGTTTTTGCCGTTATTTGCCCGTCAAATTAAAAATTTTAGCAGATGAATACGAAAATTTTATGGGCGGACGATGAAATCGACTTGTTGAAACCGCATATACTTTTCCTGAACTCCAAAGGGTACGACGTGATTCCCGCCATGAGCGGCATGGAGGCGCTCGAGATTCTGAAGAAAGAGTTTGTCAATATCATTTTCCTGGATGAAAATATGCCCGGATTGAGCGGCTTGGAGACCCTCCAACGCCTCAAAAAGGACTATCCCCATATCCCCATCGTGATGATCACCAAGAGCGAGGAGGAGCACATCATGGAGAACGCCATCGGCTCCAATATCGCCGACTACCTCATTAAACCCGTGAACCCCAACCAGATACTGCTCTGTCTGAAGAAGAATATCGACAACAAACGGCTGGTGGGCGAGAAGGTGACCACCGACTATCAGCAGTCGTTCCGCGAGCTCTCGATGCGCATCTCCGACCGACTGAGCGTGAAGGAGTGGGAAGACCTGTATAAGGATTTGGTCGATTGGGAGCTGCGAATCGAAAAGATTGAGGATTCGAGTATTACGGAGATGCTGACTGCGCAGAAAGAGGAGGCGAACATCCAGTTTGCCAAGTTCGTGCAGCGCAACTACCTCGACTGGGTCAACGGTCGCAGCGAGGAGAAACCGTTGCAGTCGCATACCGTGCTGAAAGAGAAGCTCTTCCCGCAGCTGAACGACCAGAAGAGCACCTTCCTGTTCGTTATCGACAACCTGCGTTACGACCAGTGGCGCAGCATCTACCCGATGCTTCACGACTACTATTATATCAGCGACGAGAGCATCTGCTACAGCATCCTGCCCACGGCCACGCACTATGCGCGAAACGCCCTCTTCTCAGGCTTGATGCCCTCGATGATTGCCAAAAAATACCCCAATATGTGGTTGAGCGAGAGCGATTCGGGCAGCAAAAACCAGTATGAGGAGCAGCTTTTGGGCGAATATCTCAAGCGTTATGGCAAAAACATCAAATACTCTTACCACAAGATCTTGAACCCCGATTTTGCCAAGAAGGTGTTCGACAATTTCCACCAGATGCTGAACAACCAGCTGAATGTCATTGTCTTCAACTTCGTGGATATGCTCTCCCACGCGGGCACCGACGTGAACGTGGTGCGCGAACTGGCCGACGACGAGAAGTCCTACCGCAGTGTCACCGCCTCCTGGTTCGAGAATTCCGTCCTCTTCGAGATGCTCAAATACCTCTCCGAGCGCAAGATTCCGGTGATGATCACTACCGACCACGGCACCATCAAGGTGGACCGCGCGCTGAAGATGGTGGGCGAACGCGACCTGAACACGAATCTGCGCTACAAAGTGGGCCGCAGCAGCATGGAGTACCCCGCCAAGGAGGTCTTCGAGATTAAGAACCCCGACGATGCCTTCCTGCCGAAGGAGAATATGACGCAGCGTTTCATCTTCGCCACCAAGTCCGACTTTTTCGCTTACCAGAACAACTACAACCAGTACGTGAACCTCTACAAGAACACCTTCCAGCACGGCGGCATCTCGATGGAGGAGATGCTGATCCCGTTTGTGACGCTGGCGCCGCAAAACCGATAGGACGGGTTTAGGGGTTTACAGGTTTAGGGGTTTACAGGTTTACGGGTTTACAGGTTTACGAAAAAACACCCTCGGGGTTCCGGGGGTGTTTTTTTGCGGTTTGCGGTTCGCAAACATTTGCAGGAGACCGGTGACCGGTGACCGGTGCTTGAATTTTTTTTGTAAGGATTTTTGGGCGGTGTTGTCTAATGCCGTAAATCCAAAAAACGGTCGGATGAAAAGCTTCAAAAATGTAATTAATTTTTTAGTTGTATAATTAAAACAATAATTGTACTTTTGCCGCCGTTAATCATTACAAACCAAAAATTATCGAATTATGAAACCTAATTTGTTGATCATCATGAGTTTAGTGTTACTCACCGTTTCGTGCAACAGCCAACATGCCCAAACAGAAAACACTGTGCCGGCTGCGAAAACCGACACCATCCCCTTCACCATGGTGGATACTTTCCCTACCCATCTGGCGCCGACGCCTAAGAATTTAGGCAGTTTCAACCGCATTATTCTGGAGGTCGGCATTAACGACACCGTTGTAAAGATGTTTTTGGACTGTGGTTTCCCGCATACCAACTTCAACAGAAAAGTGCTGGAAAAAATCCATCAGCCCTATACCGTTTTCAACGAAGATCGCGAATTGTCCACCACGGATATGACGTTGTATTTGAACCACACGCCCCTGCATTTGGACACGATTTATGCCGATACGGGGTTTGACTGGGAGTCTTATTGCGATGCCATTTTGGGTTATGAACTTTTTGACCGCCATATAGTGGAGATTGATTTCGAACATCGCAACATCATCCTACACGATGTTTTGCCTGAAAAGGTTTCGTCGTATAAGGCTTACGACCTGCACAGAGTTCCGGAGGATGCGAAGTTCGGGATGCTTCCCCGGGTGATTTTTGATGGATTTGTGAAGAAGGACGGCACCAAGACGGATGCGTGGCTCCTCGTGGATCTGGGGGCTACGGTTTCGTTATGGTATAAAGATTTCAGAATGCAGCTCACCACCGATTCCTTAAAACAGGACACGACTTCCGATGCATACGATTTGTTGCGGAAGACAAAACAGCTCAACGACTATAACATCTATATCACAGAGGATTATCGTATTAAGCACGACGGTTGTCTCGGTGTGGATTACATGTCGCAACACAATGTCATTTTCGACTATCCGCATAACAAGTTGTATTTAAAACCGAATGAGAAATGAAAAGACAAGCATTGAAGATTTTGCTTTTGCGGGTTTAGGGGTTTACAGGTTTACAGTACGTCAAAGAACGGTTGGAAAGCCGCGAGCGCTCATGCAGATTTCCGGTGACAAAAATACAATGTTTTTGGGGTGGTTCGTTGGTAAGTTGTTTATATATAAATAACTTTTGGTTAACAGATTAGGGATTTGAGACTTAAGACTTGAGACTTGAGATTTGGGGGTTTACGGGGTTGCATCAGGGGAAAGTCAGACTTAAGTCAGAGTTACATCGGAGTTAGAAATTTTCGGATTCGGGGGGGGCGGGGTACCGGTCACCGGTCACCGGTCTCCTGCAAATGTTTTGCGGTATCGTAAACCTGTAAACCCGTAAACCCGTAAACCTCCTATTCATAAAAAATTGTATTTTTGCCGCCTCATTCTAAATTAGGATTATGGAAGTGACTCGATTGTTCGACATGCTCGAACGGGACCTGAAAGAGTTTCCCAAAGAGGATGCGCTGTGCTGCAAGGAGAACGGCAGTTGGGTGAAGTACAGCACCGCCAAATATGTGGAAATTGTCAATAATCTTTCATACGGATTGATGCAGCTGGGCATCAAAAAAGGCGACAGCGTGGCTACCATCACGCCCAACCGTCCGGAATGGAATTTCCTCGACATGGCCATCATGCAGATCGGCGCCCTTCACGTGGCCATCTACCCGACCATCAGCGAGAGCGACTACCGCTATATTTTCGAAGATGCCAACGTGAAGCTGGTCTTCGTGGCCGGCTGGGATCTGCTGCGCAAAATCACTCAGATTCTGGAAGACAAACCGGAACTGAAAAACAATGTCTATACTTTTCGTAACTTGTTGGGATATAAGCACTTGAACGAAGTTATAGATCTCGGTCGGGCGAACCCCGCACCGCAATACCTGCAGGAAATCAAAGACAGCATCAAACCCGAAGACATCGTGTCGCTGGTCTACACCTCCGGCACTACCGGCTTCCCCAAAGGGGTGATGCTCTCTCACCGCAACTTCCTCTCCAACGTGGAGGCGGTGCTGCCCATCATCCCCACCACCGGAGACAACCGCATTTTGAGCTATCTGCCGCTGTGTCACGTGTATGAGCGTATGATGAACTATGCTTGGCAGTATCTCGGTTTGCCGATTTACTATGCCGAGAACCTCGCCAAGATTCAGGAGAATATGGTGGAGCTGAAACCCGACATTTTCACGACGGTGCCGCGTCTGCTGGAGAAGGTGTACGACAAAATCCTCGCGAAAGGACATAAGCTGCCGAAGACCAAACAGAAGATCTTCTTCTGGGCGAACGAGATTGCCCTGCAGTATGGCGACAACCCTGGCAAACGCTACGACCGCAAGCTGAAGCTGGCGCGCAAGCTGGTGCTGAACCAGTGGAACAAGGCCCTGGGCGGCAACCTGAAGGTCATTGTGACGGGCGGTGCCGCTATTCAGCCCCGTATCTCCAAGATTTTCTGGGCGATGGGCATTCCCGTGTTGGAAGGCTACGGTACCACCGAAACCTCTCCCGTCATTGCGGTGAGCAACTTCTTCGAAGGCGGTGTGGAGATCGGCACGGCCGGTCCGGTGCTGCCGGGCACGCGCGTGCGCATTGCCGAGGACGGCGAAATCCTCACCAAGGGACCGCATGTGATGAAGGGCTACTACAACCAGCCCGAGCAGACCGCCGCGGTGATCGACCCCGACGGCTGGCTGCACACCGGCGACCTCGGACAGCTTACCCCCGAAGGCCGATTGAAAATCACCGGCCGCAAGAAGGAGATGTTCAAGACCGCATTCGGCAAATATGTGGTGCCCACCATCATCGAGAACAAGTTCATGGAGGAGTCGCTCATCGACAATATCTTAGTGGTTGGCGAGAACAAGCAGTTTGCCGCTGCCCTCATTGTGCCGAACTTCGCTGACTTGCGCTCCTGGTGTGTGAACAAGGGCATTGAATACACCACCAACGAGGAGATGATTGAGCACCCTGAAGTGCAGAAAAAATACAAGAAGATTGTGGACGAGTATAACAAATTCTTCGGCGACACCGAGAAGGTGAAGCGCTTCCTGCTGATGAACCACGAATGGTCCATCCAGTCCGGCGAGCTCACCCCGACGCTGAAACTGAAACGCAACGTCCTCATCAAGAAATACGAAGACCAAATCGAACAATTGTTCGCTTAAACCCGTAAACCCCTAACCCCCTAAACCTATAAACCCAATGAACAAAGAAGACAACAAAGGAAAAGTATTCTTATACAATACATTATCGAAGAGAAAAGAGCTCTTCCAACCCATTACGCCCGACCATGTGGGACTGTATGTTTGCGGACCTACCGTGTATGGTGAGCCGCATTTGGGTCATGCGCGTCCGGCGGTGACCTTCGACGTGGTGTTCCGCTATTTCACGCACATCGGCTACAAGGTGCGCTACGTGCGCAACATCACCGATGTGGGCCATCTGGAACACGACGCCGACGAAGGCGAGGACAAAATCGCCAAGAAAGCCCGCCTGGAGCAGCTCGAACCGATGGAGGTGGCGCAATATTATATGGACAGCTACCACAAAGCGATGGATGCCCTCAACGTGAAAGGTCCCTCCATTGAGCCGCGCGCTTCCGGCCACATCATCGAGCAAATCGAGATGGTGCAGAAGATTATGGAAAAGGGCTATGCCTACGAGTCGGAAGGCTCCGTCTATTTCGACGTGGAGAAGTTCGACAAAGACTTCGGCTACGGCAAGCTCTCCGGTCGTGTTTTGGCCGAGCTGATTGCCAATACCCGCGAGCTGGACGGCCAGAGCGAGAAGCGCAATCCCGCCGACTTCGCTTTGTGGAAGAAGGCCGCTCCTGAACATATCATGCGCTGGAACTCCCCGTGGAGCGTCGGTTTCCCGGGCTGGCACATCGAATGCACGGCCATGAGCACCAAGTACCTGGGCGAGCAGTTCGATATTCACGGCGGCGGTATGGACCTGATGTTCCCGCACCACGAATCGGAAGTGTGTCAGAGCACCGTGGCGAACGGCAAAAGCTCCGTGCGCTACTGGATGCACAACAATATGATTACCATTGAGGGTCAGAAGATGGGCAAATCGCTCGGCAACTTCATCACCCTCAACGAGTTCTTCACCGGCAACCATCCTAAATTGGAGAAGGCTTACTCACCGATGACGATCCGTTACTTCGTGTTGCAGGCCTCCTATCGCGGCACGGTGGACTTCAGCAACGCTGCGTTGCAGTCGGCCGAAAAGGGCTTGGAGAAGCTCTATGCCGCCGAGCGTCACCTCGACAGCTTGAAAGCGGGCAGCACCTCCACCGAGAACATTGTTGCGCTGCAGGAACGCTGCTACGAGGCGATGAACGACGACTTCAACACCCCGAAGGTGATTGCGGAGCTGTTTGACGCCACGCGTATTATCAACGCTGTGAAGGACGGACACGCCACCCTTACCGCCGAAGACATCGAGCTGCTGAAGACCACCTTCCGCACCTTCTTCTTCGACATCTTAGGCATCAAACCCGAGCTGTCGCAAAGCGGCGATACCCGCGAGCACGACGCATTGGAGAAGGCCATGCAGCTGGTTCTCGATATGCGCAAGACCGCCAAAGCTGAAAAGAACTGGACTCTGTCTGACAAAATCCGCGACGACCTCAACGCCGCCGGAATCGTGGTGAAAGACACCAAGGATGGGGCCGAGTGGTCGTTAGCGTAGGAGGTTTAGAGGTTTAGAGGTTTACGGGTTTAGAGGTTTACGGGTTTAAGAATACCATACAGGTAAAGACGTCACGTTGTGGCGTCTTTTTTTGTGGGAATGTTTCGCCCTGACGGGCAACGTTTTGCCTACCCCGCCCTTCGGGCACCCCTTCCAGAGGAAGTGGAATCGGGGTTGCTCGATGTTGTTGGGCGGCAACGAAAAAGGTCGCCCGAATTCGGACGACCTTGGTTTTTCGGTATTGTAGAGACGGTGTGCACACCGTCTCTACAGGTCGGGGTATCGATTATTTTTTGACAAACGATTTCGTAACCGTACCCTCCTCCGTGGTCACGCGGACGAAATACATGCCGCTTGCCAGGTTGGAGACGTTGATTTGAGTCGGATTGTCAATCACATTCACGGTGTTGAT